>Ga0209347_1000342_pt1 | contig 125142 bp, 126 predicted proteins | sample AutmiccommuBRH23_FD_187382 | JGI IMG/M metagenome (GOLD analysis project Ga0209347, IMG submission 187382) | Deep subsurface microbial communities from Mt. Terri, Switzerland - Autotrophic microbial communities BRH/23 (SPAdes) (version 2) | ecosystem: Environmental > Aquatic > Deep subsurface... | reverse complement strand
ACAGTGGCAGGCCTGCCTCGCCCATCGCGTGTTCGAAGGCGCGGTGATAAGGACCCGTCGCCTCGAAGACGAGGCGGGCGACGGGCCGGGCTGCAATCCATCTCACGATGGACCTGAAGCCCCTGGGATCGTTTGAAAACTGGCGGTGGTCGCCGGCCGGGTGAAGGTGGACGTCGAGTGTGTCTTTCGAAACGTCAACACCGATGGTAAGCTTAATCATCTTTCCTGCCTCTGCTTGTCATGCGGGCCTCAAAGCCCCTGTATCCGTTCAGGCCGATGGGAAAGACGAGGGCGATCAAACTCCAGTGCGGAGCGTAAAACCTCCTGCGTCACGACGATCCGACCCTCGCCGCCGTCCGGGAGCTCGTACTCTCGGCGGCGGTGCCAATATCTCCCAAACGGCACGAAAAGTCATAAGACAAGCGTCACGCCCTATGGCCGCGTCTTCCTCCGCTCCATCGACTGTGTGCCCGGCCAGACCGAAGGCCCCGACTGGCTGAAACCTGCCCTTCACGAGAACAAGCGCATTGCCGCGGCTTTGGACGGCAGCCTGCTGACTCCCGCCTATGCCCGCAATCCCCTCATCGGCGCTCACCCCGGCGAACGCCGGGGGCCAGTGCGGCAAGAGTTGCGCGGGCAAAGGCTCGATCCCGGCTTCCGCCGGGATGAGCGCCTGTCTGTGAGTCTCCCCTTGCCGGACTCCTAGGCCGGAACATCAATCCGAAACCCAGACTCATCCTGCGGCGCCTTTACGGGCGCCGCAGGTGCTGGTGCTTTAGCTCATCTTGAACCGGATCGGGATGCTCTTCGGTCCACTCACAAAGTTCGCCTGCACCCGCGTCGGTGTGCCGTTCAGTTCGACCGACTGAAGGCGCGGCAGAAGCTCTTCCCACAGGATGCGCATTTCCATCCGGCCGAGATGCTGGCCGAGGCAGACATGCGCGCCATAGCCGAACGCGACATGCTTGTTGGGTGAGCGGTCGATCCTGAAGCTGTAGGGATCGTCGAACACGTCTTCGTCGCGGTTGCCGGACGGATAGGACAGGAACAGCCAGTCATTCTTCCTGATCTGCTTGCCGGAGACTTCCGTGTCGGCAGTCGCGGTGCGCATGAAGTGCTTCACCGGCGTTTCCCAGCGGATCGATTCCTCGACCATGCTCGGGATCAGCGAGAGATCATCCTTCAGCTTGCGGAACTGGTCCTGGTTTTCAGCCAGCGCCCAGAGCGCGCCGCCGGTCGTGTTGGAGGTCGTGTCATGTCCGGCCGTCGCGGCGATGATATAATAAGACATGGCTTCGAGATGGCCGAGCGGCTTGCCATAGACTTCGCCGTTCGCGATCACGCTGGCGAGGTCGTCGCGCGGATTCTTGCGGCGGTTTTCCGTCATTTCCACGAAGTAGGTGAAGAAGTCCGCGACCGTGGCCTGGATGTTGGCCAGGCCGGTATCGGAATCCAGCACGTCCGCGCCGGAGCGGTTCACTTCCGGATCCTGTGCACCGAACAATTCCTGCGTCAGCTTCAGCATGCGCGGCTCGTCGATCTCCGGCACGCCGAGGACTTCCATGATCACATGCAACGGATAGAGGAAGGCCACATCGCGGGCGAAGTCGCACTCATCGCCATGGGCGGCCATCTTGTCGACGAAGCCACGGGCGATCTCGCGGATACGGTCTTCCAGCTTGCGCAGGTTCTGCGGCATGAACCAGGCCTGCGTCAGGCGCCGGTACTGCATGTGATCGGGATTATCCATCTGGACCAGCGAGCGCAGAAGGTTGGGCGAGCCGCCCATCATCGCGCGGACTTTCTGGTCGGTCTCGATATTGGTCAGCGTCGCGGAGCGGTCTTCATTATGGAAGAGGTCGTTCTGGCGCTCAATGTTCAGGATGTCGGCATGCTTGCTGACCACCCAGAAGGGGTCAAAGCCCTCGATTTCGGCAACGTCCAGCGGCGCGTTCTGGCGCAGCCAGGCAAAGGCCTCATGCGAGCGGTCCCAGTCGGCATAGGCTTTCGGGTCGACGACGGCTTCGGCGATATTGGCGGGTATGGTCATGGGTTCCTCCGGATATGGAGCGGCTGTCGCGCTCCTACCCGGAGGGCTCTAGCACATACTTGCTATACAGCCAACAAATATGTTAGACGAAGCCATGACCGACACGATCAGCCCATTCCGTCCCTCTGAGCCTGCCAGTTCCGGGGCCGATTCCGGTCGCCTGACCCAGGCCGAGCGGCGAGAGCGATCCGAGCTGGAATTGCTGGAGGCGACCATGCGTGTTGTCTCGGAGCAGGGCGTGGCAGCCGCCACGTTCGACGCCATCGGCAAGGAAGCCGGCTATTCACGCGGCCTCGTTACCCAGCGCTTCGGCTCCAAGGAGGGGCTGATCCGCAGCCTGATCGCGGCGCTTCACGCCTGGCAACAGGACGCACTCGATCAGGCTCACATCGCCGAGATGGACGGGTTGGCAGCCCTGAGCGCTTTCGTGCACCTCCACAGCCAGACTGCCGAGGGCCAGGACGAGGGCAAGGCCTATTACATGCTGCTGGCCGCGACTGTGGCCGACCGGCTGGATATGCGCGAAGCTTTTGCGGATTCCCATGAGATCGAACGCGTTCTGATCCGCGGGATCATCGAGCGCGGGCAGGCCGAGGGCAGTATCCGGGCCGATGCCGACGCGGACGCCACCGCCCTGATGGCCGGTTGTGCCTTGATCGGCATTCGAATGCAGAGTCTGATCAACCCGGATATGGAGATTGGTCCGGTCCGGGATGCCCTGATTGAATCTCTCCGCGCCCGTTTGGCGCCATAATAAAAAAAGGAGGAGGGGAGGAATGAGCGAGGAAGCGTACAAGGTCTGGCAGTGCCGGACGTGCGGATACATCTATGAAGAAGCGGAAGGCGACCCGAATGAGGGGCTCGCCCCCGGCACGCGCTGGGCCGACATTCCGGACGACTGGATCTGCCCGCTTTGCGGCACACCGAAATCCGATTTCGACATGATCGAACTTTAGTGAGGGCTCTAAATCGGCTGGGTCGTGAAATGTTCGGCACCCAAGGATTGCAGATAATTTGAAATATTATCCTCATTGAGGAAGGTAAGGCGCAATAAATTCTCTCAAATCATTCGATAGTCGAAAAAGTTAATTTATGTTAACTGTATCGAATAGAAAATGATGGAGGAAACAATGCGTTTGATGAATTCACTGAAAATCTCGGGTGTGGCGCTGACAATCGCGCTGGCCGGGTGCGTAATGTCTGCGACAGCGCAGGAGCCAGCCGCAGCGCCAGCACAGGCAGCGAGCGATGACGGTTATCCGATGGTGAGCGGGGATTTCTGGGAGGTCACCGGCGTCGACCTAAAACCGGGTGGTGGCCTTGTCTATGCGAAGCACCTGGCAACCAAATGGCGCGCTTCGCAGGAATTCGCCAAGTCGCAAGGCTGGATCAAGGACTACAAGGTCATGTCCAACTATTACAATCGCGCTGGCGAACCGGACCTTTATCTGATCACTGTGATGGCGGACATTCCGAACGGGCCGGAATCTGAAGCACAATATGTTGCTTACCGGACCTGGGCGGCGGCCACGACCGAGCAGCTGAGCGCGGAAAATGCCGACCGGGCGGAATTCCGTGAAATCATGGGCACGAGCCTGCTGCAGGAGATGAACTTCCGCGACTAGGTTCGCAAAGATGCTCACTGGAAGCCGTCGGCACGTCCGGCGGCTTTCTGCGTTTTTGGGGCCGCTGCGGCGACGACCGGGCTGGCCATTGCGCCGGGCTGGCGCTAATCGGGCGGCCATGACTGATGATCTTTCACGCTACCAGACGTTCGACTTGCCGGAAGGCTACCAGATTTTGCCCTGGCACCGGGGCTTTGGCCGCCAGGTTGGCCCGCTGTTCGAGAAGCGGGATGAGCAGGGCCTGATCCGGGCATTCCGGGTGGAAGAGCACCACACCAATGGCATGATGAACGCCCATGGCGGCATGCTCATGACCTTTGCGGACATGGCCTGGGGCGCGGCCGTGGAGAGCGATGACGACACGTGGTGGGTCACCGTCCGCCTGATGTGTGACTTCCTTTCCGGCGCCGACATGGGCAGCTTTGTCGAGGGGCGCGGCGAGGTCATCGGCCGTCAGGACGATATCTTCACGGTCGAGGGAAAAATCTGGACCGGCGACAAGCTGCTGATGCGCGGCACCGGCATCTTCAAGGTGATCGAACGCCGGGAAGGCCAGTCAAAGCCATTCACCCGGCCGGTCGAGAAGGTCTGATCTGGTCCAGTCCTGTTGACTTTCGCAGGGCCGCTCAGTATCCGCCACCGCAATGAACACTGCACTGCACCACCACCATCATCACGCGTGACGCGCCGGCGAGGCGCGAACCGGTCCGGCTGCGCCTCTTCTCAAGTGTTCATTCCCAGAACCAGACAGATGAGGCCGCCCGTTCCCCGGTGCGCTCCCTGCCGACGTGTCGCCTTCCAATTCGCATCAGCACCGACTATGCGGTGCGCAAACAGGACTAGAGGCGATCATGAGCGACAAAGACACCCAGCCCCTCACCGGCAAGGATCTCGCCCGCAAGCCACGCGGCTTTCCCGACAAACGTGAAGGCCTGATCCATGCGCAGGCCCGTCTGGTGGAGACCGTCACCGGCATCTACCGCCAGTGGGGCTTTGAAGCGCTCGACACCGGCGCCTTTGAATATGCGGATGCGCTCGGCAAGTTCCTGCCTGATGATGACCGGCCGAATGCCGGGGTCTTCTCGCTACAGGACGATGACGAGCAGTGGATGGCGCTGCGCTATGACCTGACTGCGCCGCTCGCCCGCTTCGTGGCGGAGGCGGGCCAGTCGCTGGGCAAGCCTTTCCGCCGCTATGCTGCCGGGCCGGTCTGGCGAAATGAGAAACCGGGGCCGGGCCGGTTCCGGGAATTCTGGCAGTGCGATGCCGACACGATTGGCGCGCCCGGTTTTCATGCCGATGCCGAGATGATCGCGATGGGCGCCGAGGCCCTGCGCGCGGTCGGCATGGAAACCGGCGAGTTCGTGATCCGCGTGAACACGCGACGCCTGCTGAATGGCGTGCTCGATGGGGTGGGGGCGTCCAGCGCCAATACCCGCCTCGCAATCCTGCGCGCGCTCGACAAGATGGACCGGCTTGGGTCCGCAGGCGTCGCTGATCTGCTAGGCAAGGGCCGCATGGATGAGAGCGGCGACTTCACCAAGGGCGCTGGGCTCGGTGCCGAGGAAGTGAAGATCGTGCTCGCCTTCGCAGAGGCTGGCGCGAAGACGCGGGCTGAAACGCTGGCGAACCTGTCGAAAGCCACCGGTAGCACGGAAGAGGGCAAGGCAGGGCTTGCCGAGCTGGAAGCCGTCGCGCTGGCGCTCGACGCGCTTGGCGCGCCGGAAGGCGATGTCGTGATCGATCCGTCGGTTGTGCGCGGCCTCGAATATTATACGGGCCCGGTCTATGAGGCCGAGCTGCTGCGTGAAGTGACCGGCGAAGACGGTAAGACCTATCGCATCGGCTCTATCGGTGGCGGCGGGCGCTATGACGATCTCGTCGCGCGCTTTACCGGCGAGATAGTCCCGGCGACGGGCTTCTCCATCGGCATCTCGCGGCTTGCCTCTGCGCTCCAGATCATGGGCGAGACGACGAAGCTGGACGGCCCGGTCGTGGTGCTGAACCTCGACAAGGAAAATCCGTCCACGGCGCTGTCCCTCGCAACTGAGCTGCGCCGTGCCGGTATCCGGGCAGAAGCCTATATGGGCGGCTCGGGCATGCGTCCGCAGATGAAATATGCAGACCGCCGGGGCGCCCCCGCTGTGGTCATGGTCGGCGAAGATGAGGAGGCCAAGGGCACGGTGACGATCAAGGATCTGGAAATGGGCGCGCTGAAAGCGCAGGCCATCAAATCCAACGAAGAATACCGCGAAGCCCGTCCCGGACAGATCGAAGTGCCACGGGCCGAGATGGTGGCAGCCATCCGCCAGATCATCGAGGCACAGGCATGACGCACGTCGCCATCGTCAAGGCAGCGCGGGGCGTTTTCGAAGCGTCCGGCGCCACACCGGTTGATCCATCTTATATTTTGCCGTCCGATATTCCGCTGGAACTGTCGGGAGAGGCCGTGCGGGCGCGCCTCTGTGTGTTCACGGATCATCGCGGCAATGAGATGGTCATGCGCCCGGACCTGACCCTGCCGGTGGCGGGGCTGGAAGCCGAGCGCCTTGCGTCCGGCACCCATGGCCCGAACGCCTATTGCTATGCGGCAGAGGCTTTCCGCCTGCCAGCAGCTGAAGGCGACCCGATGGAGTTCACCCAGATTGGCTTTGAACGTTTCGGCCGGGACGCTGATCCGTCGGAGGATGCCGAGGCGTTCGCGCTGGTGCATGAAGCTGTGCGCGCGTGCGGTGTGCGGCCTGTCGCGATCTCGACTGGCGACCTGGCTGTGTTCCCGACCTATATTGATGCGCTGGGCCTGCCGCGCGTGACGGCGGACCTCCTGAAGCGTGCCTTCCGTCAGGAGGGCGGCGTTCGGGCCTTGCTGGAGGCAGCGCCGCTTCCCATCGAAGACGATATGGTGTCGACGCTGCAGGCCAAGACGGCTGAAGAGGCGGCAACCGCTTTCCGTGCCGCCCTGCAAGCCCGGGGCATACCTCTGATTGGCACACGGAGCGTCGCTGAGATTGTGTCCGGCCTTCGCGCCCGCGCGGCGGTTCAGGAGGCTGGCGGCATTCCGGGCACCGTGCGCGATGTGATCGGTGCGCTCGCCTCAGTGAACTGCACAGCAGCAGAAGCGGCTGATCAGCTCGACGCCATCGCTGTGCGCTTCAGCCTGTCGCGCACCACTTCGATCATTGACCGGGTTGCGCGGCGGATGGAACTGATCCGCGAATTGCTGCCAGACCTGAAAGCCATTTGCGGGTTCCGCTCCGGCTTCGGGCGGCGCTTTACCTATTATGACGGCTTCCTGTTCGAAACACTGGGACCCAATCTGACAGACAGCCAGCCGATTGCCTCTGGCGGGCGCTATGACGGGCTGATCTCCGGGCTCTCGAACGGGCGGGCCAATGCGACCGCCATTGGCGGCGTCGTGCGGCCAGACCGCGTGCTGCGTGCGAAAGGGAGGGGCGCATGACCCGTCTGTCACTCGCCATTCCGTCCAAGGGGCGGCTGAAGGAAAAATCCGAGGAATGGCTGGCAGCAGCCGGCTTTCCCGTCACCCAGATCGGGGGCGAGCGCGGCTACCAGGCTGAGATTGCCGGCCTCGGTGACGTTGAGATGCGGCTCCTGTCAGCACGTGAGATCGCGCAGGGCCTCGTCGATGGCAGCCTGCATGCGGGCGTGACCGGCGAAGACTTGCTGCATGACCTCGCGCCGGACGGGGAAGCGGACTTCCGCGTGCTGCATCGTCTGGGCTTTGGCGGGGCGGATGTAATCGTCGCCGTGCCGCAGGCCTGGGTCGATGTCGACACGATGGCCGAGCTGGAAGCGGCGGGCGCCGCATTCCGGAAGGCGCATCACCGGCGTCTGCGGGTCGCGACGAAATATATGCGCCTGACGCGGCGCTTCTTCGCGGCGCGCTCTGTCGGGGAATACCGGCTGGTCGAAAGCGCCGGAGCGACCGAAGCGGCCCCGACGACCGGCTCAGCCGATGTCATCGTCGACATCACGTCCACCGGTGCGACGCTGAAAGCCAACGGCCTCAAGATTCTGTCGGATGGTTTGATTTTAAAAAGCGAAGCTGTGTTCGCAATTTCCCCCCGCGCAGACTGGAAAGGGCCTGCTTTAGGCAGTCTTCAGGCACTCACGACTGCTGCAGATATTGAGATTGGTAGTCTTAGCTAAAATATCTAGGTCATAATCTTGACATAAGTTCTAAAGCGCGGCCATATGACCCAGCAAGTTTCTGGGAGGAAACGCTGCAAACGGTGGGAGGCGCGGGGCCAAGGGCTCCGCGCCTCTTTCGTTTGGAGGTAATATCAGGGATTTGCGAGAACCGGGCAGGCCGACGTAACGGCTCAGGTGAGGTAGGGGGCGTTTGGACATCACGTCCGTCCCGCCCGGCTTCACGATTAACAATAAGCACTTATCGTTTATCGTCAAGTATTATTATCGTTTTTCGATTAATCTTTTGTAATGGTGATCAGCCAGGACGGGCTGCCGTCGTTCGGAAGGACGCGCAGGATGCGGGTGGAGCCATCCGGCGTGCGGGACTCGCTGATTTCGGCGCCAGACACTTCGATCCGCAGGGAATCGGGCGCATCGGACCGCTGGTCGAGGTCTACGTTCACTTCACTGACCGGTTGGTCCGGCAGAAAAAGATCGGCCGCTTCTTCCGGTGTCAGGAAGCGCACGGTGCCGTTTTCCTCAATGACCATGGATTGCCGTTGTGCAGGTTCGTCGTTTGCGGGCGGATCTGCCGTCTCGTCCGATACTTGCGCCTTTACGACATTCACGGGCGGCGCCAGGCGTGCCGTGCCAATCTGAGCAGCGGCGGGCAGCACAAGAAGACCAAGACCTGCGGCCAGGCTGGCAAGCGTCTTCATCCCATGTCTCCCTCTTGCAATCCTGACACTTAAGCGCGAATCGCGCCGCCTGTCACATGTGCCGGGGTGTGGTGTGTTGACTTCCTGACAGCCCCCCGCCATGCGTGGCGCCTCAAGAACAATCCTCGCGACATCGGAAGGGCAACAGATGAGCGATCCACGCCAGCATATCATGCCGGTCTACCGGCCACCGGAACAGGTCTTCGAGAAGGGAGAGGGCGTTTGCCTCTTCACAGAGGATGGCACGCGATATCTGGACTTCATCGCCGGCATCGCGGTCAACGCGCTTGGCCACGCCCACCCGGCCATGGTTGAGGCTCTGACCGCGCAGGCTGGCAAGCTGTGGCACACATCCAACATGTTCCGTGTACGCGGCGCTGAGGAACTGGCCGACAAGATTTGCCGCGACACATTTGCTGACCGCGTCTTCTTCACCAATTCCGGCACCGAGGCGATCGAGTGCGCGATCAAGTCTGCGCGCAAGTACCAGTGGGCGAATGACCACAAAGAACGCATCGACATCATCACCTTCACGGGCGCTTTCCACGGCCGCTCGCTGGGCGCGATCAATGCTGGCGGCAACCCGAAATATCTCGAAGGTTTCGGCCCTCCGCTGGAAGGTTTCGTGCACCTCGAATGGGGTGACCATGAGGCCCTGAAAGAAGCCATTGCCCGCCCGACCGCCGCAGCCGTTCTGGTCGAGCCGGTTCAGGGCGAAGGCGGCGTGCGCGCCATGCCGGATCAATGCCTGAAAGGTCTGCGCGACCTTTGCAACGAACACGGCGTGCTGCTGATCTTCGACGAGGTCCAGTGCGGCATGGGCCGGACCGGCAAGCTGTTCGCTCATGAATGGGTGGACGGGGCTGAGCCGGACATTCTTTGTTCCGCCAAAGGCATCGGCGGCGGCTTCCCGTTCGGCGCGTGCCTTACCACAGAGGCTTGCGGCGAGCATATGCAGCCGGGCAGTCACGGCTCGACCTATGGCGGCAACCCGTTGGCCATGGCCGTCGGCAATGTCGTCTGGGACATTATCGCCAACGAAGACTTCCTGGCCGAAGTCCGCCGCGTCTCCGGCACGGTCGCGCAGAGCCTCAAGAGCCTTGCCGACAGCCATCCCGACAAGGTGGAAGCCGTCACCGGCAAGGGCCTGTTGACCGGTCTCAAGATGAAGGCTGATCCGAAAAACCTTCAGGGCCTCTGCCGTGACAAGAACCTTCTGGTCGGCGTCGCCGGTGCCAACGTTCTTCGCCTCGCGCCGCCGCTGATCATCACGGATGAAAACGTCCGCGAAGCGACCCGCATCATGGACGAAGCCATCACCGAGTGGACGCCGGCCTGATCGACTGCGCACGGTGGGTCGCAGGATGTGAGCCATATTTCTCTCTCTGAGGGTTCTGGTTCTCTTCCGGATTGATAAGGTCCGGAAGAGAACCAGAACCGGTCAGACAGGAGGAGGCATGGAGCGCCAGGACGATTTCGAGCAGGCAACCCGGATGGATCGCCAGGGCGACCACCTCTGGACGACCCATCTTCGCCCGGACTGGGGCCTATGGAGCCCGGCGGGCGGATACATTACCGCGCTTGCGCTGAGAGCCGTGGGGGAGGCGACCGCCTTCGCGCGACCGGCCAGCATGACCTGTCACTTTCTGCGCATGGGTGCGTACGCTCCGGCGGAGATCCGCGTCGAGTCCGTGAAAGCTGGCCGACGCAGCGAATTGCTGAAGGCCGATCTGGTTCAGGACGGCAAGACGCTGCTGACCTGCCATGTCTGGGCGGTTCCGGACACCGCGCCGGGGCTCGCGCATGATGATACGCAGGAAGACCTGCCCGCGCCGCTGTCTGTTCCGACCATCGAGACGCAATATCCGGATCAGCCGGTGCATCCTTTCTTCCAGCGCTTCGAGCAGCGCCCGATCCGGGGCATGCCACGCGCCGGCGACGTGGCGCGCGCGGCGGAGCTGACAGGATTTTATCGCTTCTCCCCGAATGTGAAAGCCAGCGATCCGTTCGTGGATGCCGGGCGCGTTCTGATCCTGCTGGATACGTTCGGCTGGCTGGCCCAATATCCCGCGCATCCCGAGGATGAGCCATCGCCCTGGATCGCGCCGAACATAGATTATCACTACCGCTTTCACCGGCTGACCCAGCACGCCGACTGGCTGCACATGCGGGTGAAGGCGCCGATCGCACTGGATGGGCTGATGTCCACGGACGGGGAGATACGCGATGAAGCCGGCCACCTGCTGGCGACCGGCTCCTCTCAGTTGATGTGTCTGCCGCGGCTTGGGGCTTAGGCGTCGCCGTCGGGATCGTGAACCCGCTTGCGGCCGGTCACCATGGCGCGGGCCAGGTTTTCCTTATGGGCGAGGCTGGAGGCCACAACGCCGGCAAGGTGCAGGCCGATCAGGGCGAGCGTGATGTAGACGAACGCCTTGTGTACGTCTTCGAGCAGGTCTTCGCTGCCGGATTCTTCCTTACGGCCGCCATGTTCCTCTTCCTCCTCTTCTTCGCCAAAGGCTGAGGCGAGAGGGGCGAAGGTCTGTTCCGTCACGATGCCAGCGAGCGGGCCCGCATTGTCCTCAACCGCATAGAGCGCGAGACCGCTGGATGTGGTGATGAGCAGGCTGAACAGGAGGGCGACCACCATGGCGCCGCCCGCCGGATTGTGCCCGGTATAGTCTTTCACCTTCCCGGTCATGAGGGCGCGCAGATAACCGAACACAGCGCCCGGCCCGCGCACGAAGTTGCTGAACCGGGCATGTTTCGGACCGACAAGGCCCCACACAATCCGGATCAGAACATAGGCGGCCACGACATAGCCTGCCCATTTGTGAATGTTGAAAAGGTCGTCACCAGACAGATAGGCCGTGAAGAACGCGATCACGAGAGTCCAATGCCCGATGCGGATAAGGGGGTCCCATACGGGCTGACTGGGGGTCTTGAATTGGCTCATGCGACGGGTCTCCATGCCTACCTGCTGGCTTGGCTGGAAACTGGCGAAGGGCGGCTTGCCGGTCTATCCGCCAGATGACGCATTCCCTTGGCGGCCCAGTTGCGCAACAAGGGCTTATGTCAGATGACGCATCCGGACGTAGAGGGCTTTTGGGCACAGCCGTGCTGTTTGGCACGATTGCTGTATTCATCGGCGTGGACCTGCTCACCGATCGCGGGGAAGGGGTTGGCGTTGGCCATCTTGCAGCAGAGCTGATCGTTCTGGTTACGGCCTCCTTTGGACTGGGCGCCATGCTGTGGCGGCTATCGCGCCTGCGTCAGGCCCTTGCCGATGCGCGGGAAGATGCCGGGCGCTGGCAGGCGGAGAACCGGGACCTTGTGCAGGGCCTCGGTGTTGCGATTGCGAGCCAGTTCTCGGCCTGGGGGCTCAGCGATGCCGAATCCGATGTCGGCCTTCTCCTGCTGAAGGGCCTCTCCCTTCAGGAGATCGCCGACCTGCGCGAGACGAGCGAACGCACGGTCCGTGAGCAGGCACGCGCCGTCTATCGCAAGAGCCAGCTTTCCGGGCGAAGCGCCCTCTCGGCCTATTTCCTCGAAGACCTTTTGCCGGGTACTGGCGCGTGACGAAGCGGCTGGTCTCTCGCGCTATGTGCGATAGGATCATGTGATGACAAGACTACGTGCCGCCTGTGTGCAGATGCGTTCCGGTGTGGAGATTGCCCCGAACATCGCTGCGGCCTCAGCCCTCATCCGCGAGGCGGCCGGGCAGGGGGCGAGCTTCATCGCGACGCCGGAGATGACGAACCTGCTCGACATCCGCCCCGGCATGGCGCGGCCGAAGATTGTTGAGCAGGACGACGTGCCGCTTCATGCCTTCCAGGCGCTGGCCGCAGAACTGCGCGTCACCCTCCTGATCGGCTCGCTCGCTGTAGCGCTGGAGGGCGACGAGCGCTTTGCCAACCGCTCCTTCCTGATCGGGCCGGACGGCGGTGTGATCGCGCGCTATGACAAGATCCACATGTTCGATGTCGAGGTCGGTGACGGTCAGTCCTATCGCGAAAGCCGCGCCTACCGTCCGGGTGAAGCGGCAGTGCTGGCGAAAGCTGCGTTTGGCCATGTCGGCATGACGATCTGCTACGATTTGCGCTTCCCGCATCTCTACCGGCGTCTCGCACAGGCGGGGGCAGACATCCTGACCATCCCGGCGGCGTTTACCCGCGTGACCGGCGAGGCGCACTGGCATGTGCTTGTCCGCGCGCGGGCCATTGAAACCGGCAGCTTCGTGATCGCGCCTGCACAAGGCGGCAAGCATGAGGACGGGCGGGAGACGTTCGGTCACTCGCTCATCATCTCACCGTGGGGCGATGTGCTGGCCGAAGCCGAAGGCGCGGAGCCGGGGATTATTCTGGCCGATCTGGACCTTGATGCCGTCGCGAAGGCACGCGGTCGCATCCCTTCGCTCGGCAGTGACAGAGATGTTCCGCTGACGGAGGTCTAACGCCCGAGGCGGCGGCGGAATTCTTCGTAGCCGAAATCGCTGATTTGCTCGATACGGTCGTCTTCCCAGCGGATGGCGAGGTTTGCCAGCGGTGTGCCGTTGAACGTGTTCGTCTTGACGAAGCTGTAATGCATCTGGTCGGTGAAGATGATGTGGTCGCCGGCCTTCAAGGGCTCGTCGAAGGAATAGTCGCCGATCACGTCGCCCGTCATGCAGGTATTGCCGCCGAAGCGATAGGTGAAGGGCTTCTCGTGCACTGCGCCTGCGCCAACAACGTCCGGGCGGTAAGGTACTTCCAGAACGTCCGGCATGTGCGTGGAGGCCGAAGCATCGAGGATGGCGAGATCCATCTCGTTCCAGTGCAGGTCGAGCACGCGGGCGTGTAGTTCGCCCGTGTTGACGACGAGGCCGCCGCCGGGCTCGAGGATGACGTCCACGCCGAAGCGGGCCTTGAAGGCCTTGATGGCTTCGATCAGGGCGCTGACATCATAGCCGGGCTTGTTCAGGAAGTGCCCGCCGCCGAAATTCACGGCGGAGACCTGCTCGATATATTTCCCGAAATTGTCGGCGACATGCTGGATCAGGCCGACGGAGCCCTCGTGCAGGCTCTCGCAGAGGGCGTGGACATGGAAGATGTCGACGCCGGACCAGTTCACCGCGTCCAGTTTCGAGGCAACCTCGCCGAACCGGCTCATTGGGGCTGTCGGGTTGTAGAGGTCCCCGCCAAGCGTGGCGTTGGAATAGCCGGGGTTCACCCGCAGGCCGACATGGCAGCCGGCATCGCGGGCAATGTCGCCGAAGCGGGCAAGCTGGGCGGCGGAGTTGAAATAGATGTGTTGGGCGACATCCGTCAGGCGACGGACAGTCTCTTCCGTATAGGCCGGGGAATAGACGTGCACTTCCTTGCCGAAGGACTCTTTCCCCATGATGGCTTCGTGCTCGCCGCTGGCCGTGGTGCCGTCGAGATAGTCCCGCATCATCGGGAACACTGCCGGCATGGCGAAGGCCTTGGTGGCTAGTAGGATCTTGCAATCGGCCTCCTCCCGCACGCGCTTCGCCGTCTCCAGATTCTTCCGGAGGCGGGCAACGTCAAGGACGAAGCAGGGTGTGTGGAACCCTGAATTGGTGGAGGATGAAGCCGTCATATCGGTAGTCCCTGGCTGAGGAGGAAGACGCCGAATCTCAGCTTTGCGATATTCGTGTATATTCCCGGCGGATTCGAGCTGGTTCGTCCTAACAAGGTGTTCGATACAGGCCACAATCTCCGTGTCCTTCACGGCAGGGCCGGTTTCTTTCAGCACGCGCGAGATCACCATCGCAACCTTGGTGAAACGCTCTCCCGTAGCGGCCAGAACCCGGTCTTCAAAACGCATTTACGTCTCCACCGCGAACAGCTCATCCTGATCGCCAGCGGCCACGTCAATCACGTGCCAGGGCAGGCCGCGCTGGGCGACGTCTTCAAGGAAGGGCTTTGCCGGGAATTGTTCGACATTGAACACGCCCTTGCCGGCCCATTCGCCGCGGAAGAACATGGCCGCGCCAGAAACCGGCGGCACGCCTGTCGTATAGGAGACGGCTTGGGCGGAGACTTCCTTGTTGGTTTCGGCATGGTCGCAGACATTGTAGATCATCTTCGTCAGCGGCTTGCCATCCTTCTTGCCACGGAAGATCACGCCGATACTGGTCTTGCCGGTATAGCCTTCAGCGAGGGATGACGGCACGGGCAGGAGGTCTTTCAGGAACTCCATCGGGATGATATCCATACCCTTGTGCTTGATCGGCTCCAAACCGATGAGCCCGATGGATTTGAACACCTGAAGGTGCTTGATGTATTCGGCGCCGAACGTCATCCAGAAGCGGATCTGCTTCAGGCCCTTGATATTCTTGACCAGGCTTTCCTCTTCCTCGTGATAGATGAGGTAGGAATCCTTGGGGCCGACTTCCGGATAGTCGATGTCGCAATTGATGGAGAGGGCGGGGATCTCGATCCACTTGCCATTCTTCCAGTATTTGCCGTCCTGCGTGACTTCGCGCAGGTTGATCTCCGGGTTGAAGTTCGTGGCAAAGGTCTTGCCATGGTCGCCGGCATTACAGTCCACGATGTCGATATACTCGATCTCGTCGAACAGGTGCTCCTGCGCATAGGCGCAATAGACGTTCGTCACGCCGGGGTCGAAGCCGCAGCCGAGAATGGCCGTGATGCCCTTCTCCTTGAAGCGGTCGTGATAGGCCCATTGCCAGGAGTATTCGAACTTCGCGACTTCGCGCGGCTCATAGTTCGCCGTATCCATATAGTTGCAGCCTGTTTCGAGGCAGGCATCCATGATCGGCAGGTCCTGATAAGGCAGGGCCATGTTGATCAGCAGGTCCGGCTTCACCTTTTCGATGAGGGCGACCACTTCGGCCACATTGTCGGCATCGACCTGCGCGATTTCGATGGGCGTCTTGCACATCCTGGCGACGTTCTCGCAGCTTTCGATGCGGCGCGAGGCGAGCGTGATGTGCTTGAACGTGTCACGGTCCATCGCGCATTTCTGGGCGACGACTGAACCGGCAGCGCCGGCACCGATGATGAGAACGCGGTCCATGATGGGTGGGCCTCCAAGGGTCTGTAAAAGGTCTGATTTGACCCGTCACATAGGGCAAACCGACAGGCTTCGCCAGTGGAGACATGAGGGACTGCCGCAGCGCAGGCAGGCGTCTTCTGGGAGGAGGCGAACGCGTTGCCCAGCGCTGCGGCGGGGGTGGTCAGGCAGCCCGCCGGAGCGGGCGAAGGCGGGCGAGCTCCTCGTGCAGCCAGGCATGGTGGCGTTCAAGGCGCTCGACCTGAAGGAGGTCAGCGTCTGGCCGGCTGGCCAGTTCGTCCTGCCAGGCCTCAATCACGCGGAGCTGGGATATGAGCCAGCACAGCATGGCAGCATCGTCGATGGGCATGCACATCAGGCAATCCTTTCGAATTGCGAACCATTCGCAATATCTAATTGGCATCTTTGTGCGCTATTTGCAAGTCATTCTCAAAAATGTCGCAGGGGATGCGGTGGTCTCAATCGGTGGGCGCTGGGAACAAACGGTCCTCAAGCGGGTTCATTGCCTGACAAGTCAGCCCGGTCGGTGGCTGGCAGTAAGGGAGGAAACCCGGATGAGCCTTGAAAGCCTTATCATTTTTCTGCTGATCGGCGGCATTGCCGGTTGGCTCGCAGGCCTCGTCGTCAAAGGCGGCGGCTTCGGTATTGTCGGCAATATCGTGGTTGGCATTGTCGGCGCGTTCATTGCCGGGTTCCTGTTCCCGGCCCTGGGTTTCAGCCTCGGTGCAGGCATTGTGGGTGCCATCATCCACGCGACGATTGGCGCGGTGATCCTGCTCCTGATTGTACGTGTCCTGAAACGGGCCTGACCCTCGGGTTCAGCGCGCGAGATCGGCTTCCAGCTGTTTCACCAGTGCGTCCACGCGGGACTTGTTCTTGCCGAGGTCTGACAGGCCGATGCGAGAGCGGGAATAGATGGCGACCTCTGCTGCCTCCGGCCCGGATGGCCGGACCAGCACGTCAACATCGTCCCGGAACCGCGCCACTGGCGTGACCGCCACATAGCGCAGTTGGATATCGCCATTGGGCAGTATGCGCTGCTCAGCGTTCGGTTGCAGGCGAACCAGCTCTGCGGCCACTTTACCAGCAGAATGCGAAAACCTCAGTGTTTCATCCGGGTTCCCGGACACTTCGCAGATGGCCGGCGCACACAGAAGGTAGCGATTGGATGGCAGGCCCGGCTCAAGCGTTGCGAAGTCGATCCAGTCACCTTTGGGTGCCGGGTGAGACGCGCATGCGGTCAGAATGAGCGCTGCGCTGCAGGCAATAATCGAACGCTTCATCTTGTACCTCTTTCTTATGCCCCCATTCTACGTAGTCGTCGCCATTTCGGATCGCATCTAGCGGCCATGGCATATATGCGCTAAGGCGCGCCCTTCATTTTGCAGGGAGGACGCCATGGCTGGTCGTCACTTCATCGACATCTGGCATCTCGACGCAGTCGAGCTTCGCGAAATCCTCGACATGGCCCATGCCATGAAGAAAGCACGCGCGGGCTGGCCCAAGGGGCGCGTCGATGTCGGCGCTCCGCTTGAAGGCCACACGCTGGGGATGATTTTCGAGAAATCCTCGACCCGCACGCGCTTTTCCTTCGACATGGCCATGCGCCAGCTGGGTGGCAGCTCGATCACGGCGACGTCCAGTGACATGCAGCTTGGCCGCGGCGAAACGGTCGAAGATACGGCCCGCGTCCTCTCGCGCTATCTCGATGCCGTGATGATCCGCGCCAATGATCATTCCGATGTCGAAGCATTTGCTGAGTTTGCGACTGTGCCGGTGATCAACGGCCTGACCGACCGCTCGCATCCCTGCCAGATCATGGCCGACCTCCAGACGCTGGAAGAGAAGGGTGTCACCCTGCGCGGCGCACGCCTCGCCTGGGTCGGCGACGGCAACAATGTCTGCGCCAGCTTCATTCATGCCGCGGCCAAGTTCGGCTTCTCGCTGGCCGTCGGCACGCCGGCCCGTTTCGCGCCGGATGACGAAGACCTCGATATTGCACGCGAGCTGCAGGGCCGGGTCGATCTCTATGAGACCGCCGAAGAGGCTGTCGCGGGCGCTGATGTCGTGATCGCCGACACGTTCGTCTCCATGGGAGACAAGGATGCCGAGCGCCGCCTTGAAGCCCTTGAGCCCTATGCGGTGACCGAAGACCTGATGGAGCTTGCTGACAAGAGCGCCTACTTCCTGCACTGCCTGCCAGCGCACCGGGGCGAAGAGGTCGATAGTGAAGTCATCGACGGCCCGCAAAGCCTCGTCTTCGACGAAGCCGAAAACCGCCTGCACGCACAGAAGGCTATCCTGCGCTGGTGCCTTGAGAAATAGGCGTCAGGCGGCCTGAACTTCCTTCAGCCCCACCGCAAACAGGGCCGCGACCGCGCTCATCACGCCGAGGATCGCAATCACGGCGCTGACGCCCCATGCCGCTGCGACGAGGCTGAAGCCCCCGCCAAGGATCAGGACGGTGCCGATAATTGTGTTGGAAAGCGCGGTATAGGCGGCGCGTGTCTCTGCGCTCGCCATGTCGACCAGATGGGTTGACCGGCCGAGCCTTACACCCTGATAGGAAATCATCAGGATAAAGATCATGGCTGGCAGGCCTGCGCTGGCGCTGAGCAGGCCAGCCGCGTTCAGTCCCAATGTGCCGAACAAAGCGAGTGCCCCGGAAAGGCCCGTCAGGATCAGCACTTTCCGGCTCGACCGGTCAGCCAGGCGCCCCCAGACGTAGGAGCTGAGCAGGCCGGCGCTGGCGGAGGCCACAACGAGTAGGCCCAGACCGCCGAACATGCCGCGCGCGGTCTCCGCCTGTGTCCCAAGCGCGACCATGAAAGGCGGTGCCAGCGCGGTGGAGGTAAGCAGCGCGCGCACCAGGATGAAGCGCCTCAGCTGCGCGTCGCGTGCGAGCAGTTTGAAATCATCCGTCAGCGATCGGATCGGGTCCGCGGCGGGTGCTGTCTCGCTGGCGTCTTCCTTCAAGGTCGCGAAGGCAGTTGCCGCGAACAGCCAAAGCACGCTGGCCAGCATCAATCCGCCCGCGACGAGGTTGAAGCGATTGTCCCCCGCGAAGGTCAGGAGGCTGCCATAGGCCAGCACCGCGCCTGCGCCGATGGAGCTGGCCGTGCCGGTGACCGTGCCCCGGCGTGACTTCGCGATCGTCTTGCCCAGCACATCCTTGTAGGTGACCGAACAGACTGAGCGTGCGAGCGCCAACACCGTCAGCGCGGCAAGTATGGACCAACCCGCCGCCGTGCCTGTCAGCGTGACAGCTGCCGCGCCCATCGCCATGGCCGCAAGGCCCTGAACGAGCGACCCTCCGGCCCAGGCCCATTTGCGCCGTTTGAGGCGCCGCAGGGCGCCGGCTGTGAACATTTGCGGAAACAGGGCGCCAGACTCCCGGATTGGGACCAGCAGCCCTAGCAACGCCGCTGGCGCGCCAAGCGTCGTCAGCAGCCAGCTCAGCACCAGTTTCGGGTCGATCAGTCCATCCGCGATCTTGGTGGCCGACAGGCTGGCAACATGCCGGAGGAAACTGTCTGCTTCGTGGCGGCGCGCGGTTTCGCTGATGTCGGGGTCGGCCAGCTTGCTGCTCTTCGACGTCAGGGCCTCGAAGACTGCGTCTTTCACCTGTTGCGACATGACCCGTTGCCCGCCCTCTGTGCTGGTCTGGCCAAGATCATGCTTTTGAGTTGCGTGACAATCCGGAAGGCACAGGGACGTGAATTCGCCAGATGGTGCCCGGACCACCCACGCGTTGATCAAGTCTTTGTCAGAACGGCAATTTCCCGCTGGCCTGCCATTTGCGGGCCGTTAGGATGCGCGCATGGCTGATACTGATTTCCCGACCGAGAAATTTTCCGATCCGGACACGACCGCGAAGGGCGAGACCCGAGCGAGCGTGGCCTGGACGGGGCTGAAGACGCTCTGGTTCAATACCGGCACGCTCTGCAATATCGAGTGCTGCAATTGCTACATTCTCTCGTCGCCGAAGAATGACCGGCTGGTCTATCTAACCCTTGCTGACGTCACGCCCTATCTGGATGAGATCGAGGGCGAAGTGGAGATCGGCATCACGGGCGGCGAGCCGTTCATGTGCCCGGACATCCTGCCCATAATGGAAGAGATCCTGCGCCGGGGACACAGCCTTTTGCTGCTAACCAACGCCATGCGCCCGATGATGCGGCCGCGCATCCAGGAGGGTCTGAAGCGCATTCTGACTGCCGACGACCGTGATCCAGGTGTCGGCGACGGTGATCCTGCTGACCGTTTATGTGTGCGTGTGTCGCTCGACAGTCACCGTCCCGACCTCCACGACGCGGAGCGCGGTGAAGGCGCCTTCGCGGAGGCCTGCGAGGGCATAAGGTGGCTGGGCGAACAGGGCTTCCGCGTCGCGATTGCCGGGCGCCAGTCCCTGCACGAGGATGAGACGGCCACCCGCGCCGCCTATGGCGCGCTCGCCGCTTCGCTCGGTCTTGCGCTCGACCCGGCCGATCCGAAGCAGCTGGTTCTTTTCCCGGAAATGATCGCTCGCGACGATCCGCCGGAAATCACTACTGCCTGCTGGGGCATCCTGAACAAGGCGCCGGAGAGCATCATGTGCGCAGACCAGCGCATGGTGATCCGCCGCAAGGGCGCGGCGCGGGCGAGCGTCACGGCCTGCACGCTGCTAGTGGACGATCCGGCCTTCGAACTTGGCCATACGCTCGCCGAGGCGACGGCAGACCCTGTCAAGCTGAACCACCCCTGGTGCGCCAGCTTCTGCGTTCTTGGCGGCGGCAGCTGCTCTGCTTGAGGCCCGCCGGGGCCGATCACACGCCCTGATCTTGATACTGTGAGGGCCCGCTGCCACATGGGGTCGTCACAAGGAGCCCGTTATGGCTGACACATTCCACACCCCCAGCGACTTTGTTGCAAATTTTCAGATCGAACAGCGGCCCGTGCGCGGCCGCGCCGTTCGCATGGGTGCCAGCAGTGTTTCGCCGATCCTGCATCGGCACGACTACCCGCCGCACCTCGCCCGTATTCTGGGCGAAGCGATCACGCTGGCGGCGCTGGTCGGATCGTCCCTGAAGTTCGATGGGCGCCTGCTGGTGCAAGCTGAAGGCGATGGTCCGGTGACGATGCTGGTCGGTGAGTACCGCTCCGATGGCGGTGTGCGCGGCTATGCCCGCTTCGATGCCGAGGCCTGGGCCAATCTCGACCGGGTCAACAAGGGCGCGGCACCGCACATGCCCCAGTTGTTCGGCCCGTCCGGACGGCTCGGCCTGATCATCGTGCAGGATAATCCGGCGATCCAGCCCTATCAGGGCATCGTGCCGCTGGTGAAGGGTACGCTGGCCGAATGTGCGGAAGACTATTTCGCCCAGTCCGAACAGGTGCCGACACGTATCAAGTTGTCGGTCGCCGAGTTCGAACGCAAGGGCGAACCGGTCCAATGGGTGTCGGGCGGCATGATGGTTCAGCGCGTCGCGGCAGATAAAGCGCGCGGCGATACGGATGCCGCATGGGACGAAGCCCGCGCCCTGTTCGCAACGATCTCGGACGCTGAACTTGTTGATCCGGCTCTGCCAATGGAAGAGCTGCTCTACCGCCTGTTCCACGAACAGGGTGTGCGGATGGAAGATCCCGTCACGCTGGAAGACCGTTGCACCTGCAATCAGGATCGCCTGATCGCGACGCTGCAAAGCATGCCGGACGAAAGTCTGCGTGAGCTGGTGGAAGAGGATGGCAATCTGTCGATCGACTGCCAGTTCTGTGGCCGCAGCTATAACGTGCCGATCGAAGACGTCACCGGCGCAGCGAACTAGGAAACCTGACCCTCTCTTCCCGCGCCTTCGGGCGCAGGAGGGGAGGGCCTATCTCAGGTTCCGGCACAGATTGCGGATTGCGCCTTTCCGCCGCCGCTGGCACACGGGCGGCATGACCTTCAAATGGCTCCCCAATGCGCTCACCATTGCACGCTGCGTGTTTGCAGTGCTTTGCCTCGGCGGTATCGTTCAGGCCTTGCGGGCGCAGGACCTGATTGAGCTCGGCCTCACGCAGGATATTACCGAGACGGAGCAGACTCGCCGCGTGGTGCTTGAACAGCTCTGGTACCAGTTTGCGCTTCTGTCCTTTCTGTCCGGCGCGCTGACGGATTTCCTCGATGGCTGGTTTGCGCGGAAGCTGAACGCCCAGTCGCGTTTTGGCGTCTGGCTGGACCCGATTGCCGACAAGTTCCTGGTTGGCTTCGCGCTGCTGGGCCTTGCGCTCATGTTCCGCACCTGGGTGATCTATATCCCGGCCGCCGCAATCATTGCCCGCGATGCGTTCATGACGTGGCTGCGCACAACGCCGCGCGGCAAGTCCGTGGTCGATCCGTCGAACCTCGCCAAGTGGAAGACCGGCTTTGAAATGGCCGCCATTATCGGTCTGCTCGTACCGATGGCGCTGATCCCTCACCTGGCAGTGTCGCAGGGAAGTGCGATGACTGCCATGGCGACGCTATTGCCGCTGGCATTGGTCGGAATGCTCTGGATTGCAGCGGCGCTGTCGCTGTGGACGGGCTGGCGCTACATGCTTGCGGCGGCGCGCAGCACAAACCGGTAGGTTTTCAGAGCTGAAAACAAGAACGCCGGCCCAAGGGGACAGGGCCGACGTTCCGTTTGCCTGATTGGCGCGCAGGACAAGGGGAAACCCGCTGCGCCGGCATTCAATCATGACGAGATTTGGTCTCTCCCCCGCCAAGGCAGAAATGATCTCACCGGTGGATTAAAGCGCTCTTAATGTTCAGGGCGAGATTGAGGCGCCTTTTCCACAAATCTGCCTCGGGACCAGCCTCCCTGCTGCCGCATTCGGGGCAGACCACAGGCATATGAAACGCACGCGCCCCTTTGATGCCTGGAAGATGATCGCCGTCCTCGGTGCGGCGATGATGTTCCTTTGCTTGCCGGCCGTGCTGGCGGTGGCCGGGGTGGACAATGTGCGCGACACGCCGCGTTCCCGGGCAGCTGTTGAGGCGCACACACCTGAACTCAGCGAAGCGCTGGCGGAGAAGGGGCTTCGCCTCGGCGCACCCGTTTACCTTCGGCTTACCAAGGAACCTGCCGTGTTGACGGCCTATGTCGCCAATGAGGAAGGGGTGTACGAACCGTTCCGGTCCTGGCCGGTGTGTTCCGTTTCGGGCAAGCTCGGCCCGAAACTGGCGGAAGGGGACCTGCAGGCGCCGGAGGGCTTTTACTCGGTCGCGCCCGGCCAGATGAACCCGGCCTCGTCCTATCATCTGGCATTCAATATCGGCTATCCGAATGCGTTCGACCGTGACCATGAGCGCACCGGTTCGTATCTCATGGTGCATGGCAGCTGCGTCTCAGTGGGTTGCTATGCCATGACCGACAAAGGGATCGAGGAAATCTGGACCCTGATGCAGGCCGCGATGGACCATGGCCAGTCTGCTGTGCCCGTGCACATCTTTCCGTTCCCGATGACGGCTGCAAACCTTCAGCGCCATGCCGATGACGAAAACGCCCCCTTCTGGCGCTCGCTCGCCCCGGCCTGGGAGGCATTCGACACGACGGCGCATGTTCCCGATGTGCGCGTCATCGACGGCGAGTACGAAGTCCAGCCCGTCGCCTGATTGCTGTCAGGTTTTGGGCGCCCAGTAAGGTGAAGGCGCTGCGCCAGCGAATACTTCCTCAAGTTTCGTCCGCGTGCCCGGCGTCGTGCCGTCCGGCGGATTGAGCGGATCGGCCCAGACCGCTTCAGCAATTTCTCCGCGAGAGGTCGCTTTGCCTTGGTTCCAGGTACCGGGGCGCGACCGGTAGAGGATGACATGGTCGTTCGGAAACACGACATGGTTGGAATAGATGCCGACCAGTTCCGGCGAGGTGGTCAGCACGAAGCCACCTTCCTCCTCAAGCTCCCGCTCCAGCGAGTAGAGACTGGTTTCACCCTTCTCCACGCCGCCGCCCGGCAGATACCAGCCCGGCGTGTACGTGTGACGGATCATGAAGACCTGTCCGGCTTCATTCTCCACCAGGGCGCGCACGCCCAGCGTCATCGACCGGGAGAGGCGGAACCAGGACTGAAAGATGCGGGTGCGGAAATGGGCCATGGCGGTGTGCTTACCGGGGTCTCCTCAAGATCGGGTGAATGCAATAATTTTCCTGCTCAGGTCCTCTTAATCCACGATTCTGGCGAGAAATTGGGTGAAAACCATGCCAAATTGGGCTCGCCATGCGCGGCGCACCGCGCTATGCACACGCCAACGCATCGTCAAATGACAAGAAATTCATAGCGAGAACGCGACATGATTCATCCGTCCCTGCTTGCCATCGGCGCAATCGTCGTGGTCTTCGGCATCCTGAACCTGATCGAATTCAAGCGGCTGGACTAGCCGCTCGGCTTGCCTATGCCGGAGCTATCTCTGATCGCCGCCCTTATCGGGGGGCTCGTGATCATGGCCCTGGCAGGCAACGCGCTTGTCAGCGGGGCAGTGTCCCTCGCTGCACGCATGGGCGTTTCGCCTCTTGTCGCCGGCATTTTTATTGTCGGTTTCGGCACATCTGCCCCTGAAATGATTGTTTCGCTCGATGCGGCCATGTCTGGCCGCTCGGGGCTCGCGCTCGGCAATATCGTTGGCTCCAACATCGCCAATGTTTTCCTCGTGCTCGGGCTTCCCGCGCTGATCGCGCCCATCATGGCCGGCGGCGTGGGGGAGAGGCGCGGTCTGGCCGCCGTCGTGATCGCAGCCGTGGCCTGGATCGGCATTACAGCCGTCATGCCGCTGACCCCAATGGTCGGCATTTGCTTCCTCGCGATCCTGATTGCCTATTCGGGCCTGACCTTCATTCAGGCGCACCGGGCCGTCGCCGTCGGCCTCGATCCGGGCGTGACCGAAGAGGAAGACCCGCATCTGCCGCTCTGGCTGGCGCTTGTCTATGTGCCGCTAGGAATCCTCGGCCTGGTCCTTGGCGCCAGTCTCGTGATTGAAGGCGGCGTCGGCATCGCGACCTTCATGAAAGTGCCTGAGGAGTATATCGGGCTGACCCTGCTGGCCGTCGGCACATCGCTGCCGGAAATCGGCGCGGGCCTTGTGGCGGCCATGAAGAAGCAGGGCGAGGTGCTGATCGGCAACGTACTCGGCTCGAACGTGTTCAACATTCTGGGCGCAGGCGGCATTCTCTCGCTGTTCGGTCCGATCAGGACGGCGCCGACTTTCCAGCAATATGACCATTGGGCGCTCGGGCTTGCCACGCTGGTGGTCGCGGTCCTGATCCTGACCAAGGCACGGATCGGCCGCCTGACGGGCCTCCTGCTGCTGCTGGTCTATGCCGCCTATGTCTACGGCCTGATCACCGGGCTCAATATTACCGGCCTGTTCAAGCCGGCGGGGCCATGACGCCCGGTATCGCCCTCGTTACTGGCGCCGGGGCGCGTCTTGGCCGGGCCATGGCACTGGCCCTTGGCGCGGATGGCTGGAAAGTCGCCGTACATTTCCATTCTTCCCGCGAAGGCGCGGACGAAACCTGTGAGATGATCCGCAAGGCTGGCGGCACGGCCGAAGCGATCCAGGCGGACCTTGCTGACGAGGCAGACCGTGGCGAGCTTGTTGCCCGCGCCGCTGCCGCGCTTGGTGGTCCGGTGAACCTGCTGATCAACTCCGCCTCCACCTTTCAGGACGACACGCTGGCCACGCACTCGCGCAAGAACTGGGACTTCCATATGGAGCCTAACCTGCGCGCGCCGGTCCATCTGGCCCAACAGATGGCGAGCGCCCTCCCGGACAACAAGAAGGGCCTCGTCATCAACATGATCGACCAGCGTGTCTGGAAGCTGAACCCGGTCTTCTTTACTTACACGCTCTCCAAGGCGGCGCTGTGGCAGGCGACGCAGACCATGGCGCAGGCGCTTGCTCCCAATATCCGCGTCAACGGCATCGGCCCCGGCCCGACGCTCGCCAGCGTTCATCAGACGGCAGAAGAGTTCGCAGCTGAAACGGCCGCGACACTGACGGGGGAGGGCTCCTCCCCGGATGAAATCGTGCGCGCCATGCGCTATCTTATCTCCGCTTCCAGCGTGACCGGCCAGATGATCGCGAGCGATGGCGGCCAGCACCTGATGTGGCAAACTCCGGACGTAAATATATGAATTTTTCCTCCGACACGTCGGCTCCCGCCCATCCGAAAGTGATTGAGGCGCTGGTGTCGGTCAATTCTGGCATGGAAGGCAGTTATGGTGCCGACAGCGTCACCGCTGCGTTGCGGGAAAAGCTCGCGGCTGTCTTCGAAACGGATGACTTCGATTTCTGGATGACCGCCTCGGGCACAGCCTCGAACGCGCTGGCACTGTCCTGTTTCTGTTCGCCGCTGGGCGCGGTGCTCTGCCATGCAGAGGCGCATATTGCGCGGGACGAGCGCGGCGCGCCGGAATTCTTTTCCGGTGGCGGCAAGCTGCAATTGCTGCCGGGTTTCGGGGCGCGCATTAACCGGGATGCGCTGGAAGCGGCTCTTGCGGGCATCAACCCCGCGTTCGTGCACGAGACACCTGCGGAAGTCCTCTCCCTCACAAACCTCACCGAATGTGGCACGGCCTATCGCGCCGAGGAAGTCGCGCTCTATGCCGGCTTCGCCAAAGAGAAAGGCCTCGCGGTGCATCTCGACGGTGCGCGTCTTGGCAATGTGCTCGCCATGGGCAAGTCGACCGCAGCAGAGATGACCTGGAAAGCCGGCGTGGATGTTGTCACCTTCGGCCTGACCAAGACGGGCGCCATTGGCTGCGAAGTCATCGTCCTGTTCGGTGCGGCCCGCGCGAAGTTCGCCGAACTGAAGGCCCGCGCCAAGCGCTCCGGTCACATGCCCCCCAAGATGCGTTTCCTCGCCGCGCAGGCCCACGCCATGCTGGAAAACGGGCTCTGGCTGGAACTGGCAGGGCAGGCGAACGCGCGCGCCACTGCGCTTGCAGACGTATTTGTCAGCGCCGGGTACGAGCTTGCCTACCCGGTCGATGGCAACGAAGTCTTCCCCTTGCTGCCGGAAGCGGTCGCAAAACGCCTGATGGCGGCGGGCGGGAAATTCTATGCCTGGCCGGGCGGGGCGTGGCGCTTTGTCTGTTCCTGGAGCACGTCCGAAGCAGAAGTTGCCTCCGTCGCCGCCGCGCTCAAAGCCTAGGCATTTTCCGAGATCGCGCCAGCCAGCCATTCGCTGAGCTGCATCACGGTTGTCTGGCCGTCGAGCGGGGCGACCATGCGTCCACCCAACAGGTGCTGGTGCAGACAAAACATGATCACAGGCGAGAAGATTGCGAGGGCTGCGGTTTGCAGCTCGGCCGGGTCACCCGATGCACCCGGGGTTGCCGCCAGCTTTAGCCGCACGCAATCGAGCGAGGGCTCCAGAATGAACTTGAGATAGGCCTGGCCGGCATCCGGATCGGCCACGCCTTCAATCAGGCCAAATGCATGCATACGAACGAACTGGCCGTCAGTAATCCGGGTCAGCGCGTGGCGGAAGCAGGCCTTCACGGCCTCGTCGACGCTTTCAGCCGGCTCAGCCAGGTCGTTCCAGAGCGGACGAGTCCGCTCCCCGATTTCCTCCATGATGGCAACCACGAGGCCTTTCCGGTCGGAGAAGTAGTGGCGCAGGGTCGGTTCAGACGTCTCTGCAGAAATGGCGAACTGGCGCAGTGATGGGCGGCTGATTTCACCCTGCAGGGCCAGTTCGATGGCGCTATCAATCAGGGCGCCCCGCTTCGCGTCAAAATTGTAGTTCCGTGCGCCGGGTGTGCGTGCCATGGCAGTGCCTGTCTCCAGTGACTAAAGCCTAAAAGGCATGACGCCTTTTAAACCTGTATGAGGCGACTATTCTCTTGTGCGTTGTGCTGTCAATGTGGCAGGATCAGCCATCCCCCCAAAGTCGCTGCCACCAGGTCTTTTTGGGCTGCGGCTGCTCTATTTTTACGCCTTTTATCGCGTCAGCGGAGTAGCCGAGACTTGCCATCTTTGCGCGGATTTCATCGACGTCGCGCCCGGTCAGCTGGGCAGCAAATGCCCCGCCAAAGGCAAAGGCGAGGCTTTTCGGTTTGGCGCCGAAATCACTGGTCAGGAAGGAGAGCGAGAAGAGGCCGCCTAGCGCCAGAAGCTGCCAGTGGCGTGGGTCCCTCCCGAAAGAGGCAAATATCCGGACGAGGGGAGACGCCGCGCGCTGCATGAAAACCATAGCAGCGCGCAAAGCGACAGGATTACGGCAAGGCAATGAAAACAGGCGGGCCGGGGCGGCCTATTTGCGCGCTTTCATGTCCTCAAGGATCATCTGCGTCATGCGGTCATGTGCGGGTACAGACGGGTGCCATTGGCATCCATGCGCCACCGCCTCGTCGCCGCCATCAAGGGCGAGATAGCGAACCTGCGTGCCATTTGCAGCGTTCACTGCGTCGATGGCTTCGCGAACGGCCTTGTCATGCAGGGCATCGTCGAGGCCGTGCAGCATTGGGCCGGTCAGCGCATAAATCGTGGCATCCGGATAGCGTGTCGAGAGCATGGTCAGCAGGTCTTCCATGGCCGGTTCGAACGTCTCGGATGGGTCGTTCTCAAAGAAGTCGTGCGTGCCCAGATTGACCAGTACGAGTTGAACCGGCTTGGCCGCCTCCAGCCGCTTGATCTCGTCCGGCCGGGACAGGCGATTGGACATCGTATTCGTCTGGTCTGTACCGTAATTGCGGACAAGGCCAATGCCTGGCCAGGCGAACATCTCATAGCCAACGCGCAGCTCATCTGCGACCTGAACGCCGAAAGAGTGGCGCAGCGTATTGAATTCTGGTGTCAGCGGGCAGGACGTGTCCGGGCCCATCGCGCCGAGGCCGAGGGCAATCGAATCGCCGATGATCAGCACCTTGCCGGGTGGGGCAGGGAGCGTGTCTGTTTGGCTGCTCTTACTGGCGCAGGCTGGCACAACCAGCAGGAGCGCGCCGAGCAAAAAGTGTTTCAGCATCAGGGATTCCCTTTCTTTTGGCCGGGTCCAACGCTTTTGTTTGCGGTTATTGTGCAGGGTGCGTGCCAGATTATTGTAATGACTGCAAAATCCTCAGGAGACGGCCATGGCTGCACCAGCTGGCTATTCTGGAAAACCGCTCTGGCAGAAGCTCGGCCTGAAGTCTGGCATGACCTGCTGCGTACTCAATTCGCCTATGCCCTATGAAGAACTCGTTGCGGGGGCTGATGGTGTTGTATTTGTTGATAAATCCCCGGCAGACTTGGTACATCTCTTTTGCCGGACACGGGCGGACCTGAGCGCCGCTGTGAAACCAGCTCTTGCCATGGTCACTGCAGGCGGCATGTTGTGGGTGTCCTGGCCGAAGAAAAGCTCGTCCTTATTCAGGGATCTCACCGAGGATGACTTGCGTGAGGTGATCCTGCCAACGGGATGGGTGGACGTGAAAGTCTGCGCAGTGGACGCAGACTGGTCAGGATTGAAGTTCGTCAAAAGAAAACGCTGAAACAAGCGGTATGACAGGGGGAAGTGCATGAGCGGGCTCAAAAATGTTTGCGCTATCATTGTTGTGGTGATCGGCGGGGCCTGCGCCACACAGCCTGCGGACCCGTCTGGGGGGCTGGAATACATCACACTTGAGCGGTCCGGCGTCGCGGTGACAATCACGCCGGCATTTGGTGGTCGGGTGACCGGATTTGGCCTCGCTGGCCGGGACAGTATGGTCTTGTTTGATGCGACGTTGGCTGCCGAACAACCGGCACCGCCTGTGGAGATCAGCGCTGCGGCGTTGCCCTATCAGGGACAGTCCCTCTGGGTGGGGCCACAGAGTGAATGGTGGACTCACCAGACCGCCGCCCCGGAGATGCAAGGCGAATCCTGGCCGCCTGATCCCTATCTCACTACCGTGAAGACGCGCGTGATCCGCACGCCCTACAGCGTGACCCTGCAAGGGCCCGCCAGTCCGTACACGGGCCTGAAAGTGCACCAGACCTATGAATTGCTGGAATCCGGTTGCCTGAAGCTGACAGCGGTTGCGGAAAACACGCGCCAGACACCGGTCTCCTGGGATCTGTGGACCAATGTCCGCGTGCCGGGCGATGCCTGGGTCTTTGCGCCGGTATCCGACGCCGCTGCCATCCGCCCCGGTCCGACCAATGATCCGGCCTTCCAGCCGCCACAACTTGGCTATGCCGACGGTCTCGCCTTCGCCGATCCGTCCATGGACGGCGTCACGGCCCCGGCGCGTGAGGGCAAAGTGTTTCTCGATACCGATGAGGGCTGGATGGCCGGTGTCCGGGACGGGCAGGCCTTCCGGGTCAGCTTTGCGCTCAGCCCGCTTGCCGCCATTCATCCCGCGCAGGGGCAGGTGGAGTTCTATTTCAATCAGCCATCGGACAAATCCAGTGCGGGCGTGATCGAGATGGAAACCCATGCGCCCTATCGCACGCTGCAGCCGGGTGAGACGATGCAGGCTGTGCAATTCTGGTCAATCCAGCCGGTTTCTGAAGCGAGCCTGTCCTCAGGCCACCTCAATTCTCTGGCACGGGAGCTGGGCGAACGGGACGCCTGCCAGTCGGCCAGCTGACGATGCAGAAAGTCCGCCTCTACCGCTTCGGCTGACCGGTTGGACCGGAGTCGCGAAGCGTTGAGAGAAGGAAATCCGCTCTCGCCTCCACTGGCACTTTCGGCAATAGAACAGTCCTATAGCCAAGCACCGGACAGGCCGTCAGCAGACGGTCATATTCGGCTTCGGCCTCTATCAGTTCGTGACGGCGCGCCGCGTCGGTCACGAAAATCTCCGGCCAGGGCGGGGCGAGGAAGATCGTCCCGGCATAGCGGTATCGCCCGGCCAGCGCATCAGGCGCCTCGCCTTTCAGATGCTGCAGCGCGACCAGAGCGTCCACCACGCCGCGATCAAAGAAGACCGGGCCTTCCAGCCTCCGCGCCGCGTCATGGTCAGCCATGGCGAGGGACAGCGTGCGGCGCAGGAAAGCGTCCATATCCGTCCAGGGCAGGGCCGTGCCGCCGCGTGCTCGTTCGACCTCCACGACCCTTCGGCCAGACTCCTCGACGACCTGATGACCACGTGCCTCCAGCGCCTTCAGCAGCGTCGACTTGCCTCCGCCGGAACAGCCGGAAATCAGAATGAAATTGTTCATGGAACGTCTTCCTCACGGAATGAGACGTGGGCTCACGCGTTCGGGTAAAATCTGATCAGACGGCCTGTAAGCCGGGTTCTGTTCGCCGTGTTGCCACGGTCTGGCAGCCATTCCTCTGGGATGCCTGTTGCCAGGCACCTCACGCGACACACCCGGGGCGCAGGCGGGATACAGCCCATGCGCGCCCCCTATTCGGTCTTGCTCCGGGCGGGGTTTACCGTGCCAGTCCTGTCGCCAGGCCTGCGGTGGGCTCTTACCCCACCCTTTCACCCTTACCGTTTGGCCGAAGCCGCGCGGCGGTTTGCTTTCTGTGGCACTTTCCCTCGGCTCGCGCCGGGCGGCCGTTAGCCGTCGCCCTGTATCCCTGGAGCCCGGACTTTCCTCCAGTACGCAGTTACCCACGCACCAGCGGCTGCCCGGCCGTCTGATCAGGCGAGCGATATAGGCGAAACCTGCGCCGGACGCCAGAGGGGAGGAGGTTTCAGACATTCAGGCAAGAAAAAAGGCCACCCCCGCGAAGGGATGGCCTCTTTCTCAGCGATAAAGCGCGAACTAGTCGAGCGAGATCGTCTGAACAGCGGTTTTGCCGCTGCGCTGATCAACAGCCGTGTCGAAAGACACTTTTTGACCTTCGGTCAGCATGCGGATGCCAGCGCGCTCAAGCGCAGTCGCGTGGACGAACACGTCGGTGCCGCCATTTTCCGGTGCGATAAAGCCGAAGCCTTTTTGATCATTGTAAAACTTAACGGTGCCACTTGTCATAAGAACACTCCTTAATTTGGGTTCGGGACATGACACGGCGCCATGCCTCGGGACTCGATTTTGTTGGGGTTCTGACGTGTGTGGCCCGCTTGCGCGTTTCACGAATGCCTGATTGTCCGGCGAAAACTCGAAACGCCCATATAGGCCCTGTCAGGCGAGTTAGCAAGCGCGCGCTGTGTTTTCTTTTTTGGCGCTGACCCGCCGGGCCGGAGCCGCTCAATCCTCGCCGCAGATGAGCGCCCCGGCCTTGGCCCGGATCAGCTCCACAAGATCCTCATCCATGAACTGGTAATCATCTGGAATATCCAGAACATGCATCGGCTTGTACGCGACCTCCTGCCGGAAATCGGCGCGCAGGCGCGCGGCATGCTTGTCCTCCATGACCAGGATCATGTCGGCCCAGCGGATGTCCGCCACGGTGATCTGGTGACGGGCGCTGCTGGCTGTGCCTGCCGAGCGGGCCGAAACGCCAGCCACGCGCGAGAACACGGCCTCGCCCGTCGTGCTGCGCCATTTATTGTGGCTGCAGACGAACAGGACTTTTACAGGGGCCGCATCGGCCATCAGCTTCTCCCATTCCCGGTGCGGCCATATCTTGCCGATCTGGCGCGCCCGGCCAAGCTTGTTCGCGCGCCGGAAGATCAGTTTCCAGTTCTTTTGTTCAAAGCCGCGATAGGTGGGCTCTACCTTGCGGTCGCCATCATGGTTTCGGGCAGCCACGCGGCGCGCGGCCCGGCTTGCGGGGTGTGACATTGTTTTTTCCTCATGCTGTCGGGTTCAGCAGCCGCGGCAACACGAAGGATGAGGGCGAGATACCGGATCACTCCGGAGGAGGCAAGGGAGGTAAGGGCTCTCCAATCCTCCTAAACGCAAACCCTTCGCCCATGGCCATGCCGGGCAAAGCCGCTTAAAACACCGACCACCTCCCGGAGCGACAGGACCCATGCGACCCTGGCTTGAGAAACTGCCTTTACCGAACTGGCTGAAAACCTGGGCCATTGCGCCGGTCTGGGGCGCGATCATGCGCCTGTCCAAACCGGAAGTGCGCATCGTGACCGGCGGGATCAGTTTCTACGCGCTCTTCTCGATCTTCCCGATTATCTACCTGACTGTCAGTCTCCTGTTCGCTTTCCTGCCGCTGGACCTGTCAGAGCGCCTCGCCGGCACAGTGGACGAAGTGCTTGTCTCCGCTGTCGCGCCCTTGTCGAAGGCAGATCTGGAAACCATTCGCAAAGTGACCCCGCAGGGCGTCACGCTGCGCGCGCTGTTCGCCGCGATCATCGTTCTGTACACCGCAAGTTCCGGGGCCAAGGCGGCGATCACCGGCATTCGCATGGTGACGGGGTCTGAGCGGCGTACGCGCATTATCCGCTTCCAGGGCGCGTCGATCCTGATGACGGGCCTGCTGATTCTGGCGGTCTGGTTGCTCGGCGCGCTGCAGCTGATCCTCTCCTTCATCACGGAAAAGCAGGGCTTTGTTGCGTATGACCTCGCTGTACAGGTCAGTCATGTCGCGTCCAGTCTCTGGCTCGGAAAATGGCTCGCGTGTTTTGTGATCTTCTACATGATCCTGGCCGTCGCCCTGCACGGACGGCTGAAAGGTCACCGGGCGAAGGTCGCGGGTGCAGCCGCCGGGGCGCTGGCCTGGGTCGTCGCCACCTGGGGCTTTCACCTCTATCTGAAGTTCAGCTCGCTCAATGATTTCTACGGCGCACTGGCCTCGGTGATCCTTGGCTTTATCTGGCTGGCGACGTCGGTGTCCTCGCTCCTCTTCGGCGCAGCCCTGACGGCCGAGTGGGCTGCGCGCCAGAAGGAGCCGGAACTGGTCGTGGAAGAGGAAGATGTCGCCTAGGCGGCGTACAGGGTACGGACCATGCCGATCAGGCGCAGCGTCTGCAGGTCTGCGGTGCCGCTGACGCGGTCCGGCAGCCAGCGGCGCTGGAACGCGCGGACGATGGCTTCGGTCAGCGGATCAAACGTGCCGGTCACTTCAATGCCATAACCGATCCCGAGCAGAGATTCCTGCATCCGGCGGACGCTGGCATTCGTGTCACCGGGGGAGAGGCGCTGGCCGTCAATGTCCTGGTTTGGTGTGCCGTCCTCGTCCGGCCAGAGACCAATGCCTGCCTCGGCGAGGCGTTGCCACGGGAAGTGCTCGCCGGGGTCCTGCTTGCGGGCGGGCGCAATATCGGAATGGGCGACAATGCGGCTGGCGGGGATCTCGTGGTTTGAGAGGATCGACTGGCAAAGCGCGATCAGCGCCTGGATCTGCGTCTCGGGATAGGGTGGCAGGCTGCCATCGGGCAGCGGGAAGTCATGCCCGCCATTGACGATCTCGATGCCGATGGAGCGGGAGTTCAGATCCTCGTCGCCCTGCCAGCGGGAAACCCCTGCATGCCAGGCCCGGCGGCTCTCGGCCACCAGATGGTCGATCCGGCCATCTTCCCAGACCATGTAATGCGAGGAGACCTTGGCCTCCGGACTGCGCATATGGTCCAGTGCTGCCTGACCGGACTCCATGCCGGTATAGTGCAGCACAAGCATGTCGACCTTGTGCTTGCGTTCGTCGAAGTTCGGGCTGGGTGAGGCGATGATCTCCATCAGCTGTCGCCCGCCCCAGCTTTCCGGCCGAGCGCGGCTTCAGGCAGGCGAGTATTGTGGCGCACGGCGATCATGAAAACGCCGGCCAGTGCAATCACGGCGCCCATCAGCAAGCGCGGCGAAACCGGCTCGTTCAGCAGCGCCACACCGAACACGACGCCCCAGATCGGGGTCATCAGCGTCAGCGGGGACAGCATCGAGACGTCATACTTCTTGATCAGAGTATAGAAGGCGGCGTGACCGAAGATCGAGACGCCGACAATGGCGAACAGGCTGGCCAGCCAGACCGGCCATCCGCCATGGATATAGGCTTCGACCTGATTCTGTTCCCAGAGGAACGAGACCGCAAACAGCGGCGCAAAGCTGAAGATGCCGACCCAGGCCTGAACCTGAAGCCCGGTCAGCGGCGGCATCTTCTTCATCAGGATCCCGCCAAGCGAGCCGATAAAGGCAGAGCCAACAACAAACATCAGGCCGACAGAGATCTGGAAACTGGTTGGGTCAAACGCGATCAGCACCACGCCGGCAAAGGACAGCATGATGCCCAGTCCCCGGCGCCAGCCAATCGTTTCGCCCAGGAAAGCCATGCTCATCAGCGTCGAGATCGGCACGCCCAGCTGGCCGGTCACCGCAACGGCAGAGGCTTCAGCGCTTTGCAGGCCGACAAACAGAAGCGCGAAGTTCAGCGATCCGATCATGATCGAGATCATGAACAGCGTGAACAGCTTCTCCGGAAGCGGCCTCAGGAACGGCAACAGGAACAGGGCCACGCCGCCAAAGCGGACCGCTGCAAAAAAGAGCGGCGGAATGTGCATGTCCGCCACGACCCAGCGGGTCAGGACCAGGTTCAGGCCCCAGACGAGGCAGACGCAAAACAGGAGTAGGAAATCGCGAAAATTCATGCTCGCCCCGTATCAGGCTTTTCCGGCTTTGGGCAGTCATGACGAAAAGACGGGTTGCAGGAGTCATAGGGTGAATTCAGCTGCTATTCTTGCGGGAGATTTGCGTAAACTATCCGCTGGGCAGCGGAACTTAGTACGGCCACTATCGTTCTATAATGTGAGTGCGTGACGTGTCTGACGGTCATAATGCCCTGAAAGTCTGGTCTTGTTTCCGGTTTGACGGGCGCGGATACCCCACAGGCATGCTATTGAAGCGGCGTTCAGGCTGGGTTTAAGTGAACCTCAATAGGGGTGAACGGTTAAGCCGCCGGGGTGCGGCAAGCTTTTGGGAGTAGGTGGATGTCTCTGATCTGGTGGATTCTGCCGGCAATATCCGGCGTAATCGGGCTGATGCTGCTGTTTGCGGGCTTCGGAAAGCTCGCCAGTCTCAAACCGCTTAGCGGCGGTAGCCGGTTGATTTTCGGAGTCGGTTTCTTTGGCTTGGCCTTGGTGGTCGCCTTTGCTGGATTGAATCTACAGACCTATAAGCGCCTGAAACTGGAACGAGATGCGGCTCACATCCGCTTTGACGCTGTTGCTGGCCAGCCCGTAACCTTCGAGGCAACGTTGCAAATTTGGCCGGAGGAAAAACCCCGTCCTCCCTATATCTTGCACGGCGATGAATTTTCGATAGGAGCCCAAGTCATCAAGTTCAAACCGCTAGCCAATATGCTCGGTTATGACTCGGTGTATCGGTTTGACTATTTGGAAGGGCGCTTTGCTGATCGATACTCAACCAAAGAAGTATCCAAGGCAGAAGCGACCGGCATTAAGCTATACGTGAATCCAGGATTTGATGTTAGGAGACTCGCTGCCGAGCAAGGCGCTCGATTTGGATTGGAAGACGCACAGTTCGGCTCAGCCGTCTACATGCCGATGGGCGATGGTTACGAGTTCGATGTCAGTATCACGCAGGATGCCCTGGTCGTACGCCCCACCGAGGCAACGCGCCTGCTGATGCAGAGGGCAGCCTATCCCGGCTATCAGCCAGGTGTGGAGTCGCCGAAATGAACCCCTGGGAAAAATACGTCGTTCCGAATCTCGTCTCGTGCGCCTGCGCCTCCAGACCAATGATGAAGCAGCGCGAGAAGGTCATTCCGCATGCGGAAGGATGCGTGTTGGAAATCGGCTGCGGAAGCGGCACCAATTTCTCTTATTATAATCCGGAAAAGGTCGAGCGCCTGTATGCGCTGGAACCTTCCGAAGGTATGTTGAAAAAGGCCCACCGTGCCGCAGGTGAGTTGGGTTACGGTCACAATATCGAATTCCTGCAGACCGGCGCAGAATCTGTGCCGCTGGACGACCATTCGATGGACACGGTCGTGTACACGTTTGTTCTTTGCACCATTCCTGACTGGAAAGCCGCACTGACCGAAACGCGCCGTGTGCTGAAGCCCGGCGGCAAGGTGATTTTCTCCGAACATGGTCTCGCGCCCGACGAAGACGTAGCCAAATGGCAGCGCCGGGTCGAGCCGATCTGGAAACCGCTCGCGGGCGGGTGTCACCTGACCCGCGACACGGGCAAGATGTTCGAAGAGGCCGGGTTTGCGCTGCAGGACGCCGAAACCATGTACCTGCCATCGACGCCGAAGATCGCGGGCTTCTGCTCCTGGGGCACCGCCGTTCCGGCGTGAGCCTCAGCATGCGTGCGCCGCCCTATCTACCATTCCTTTCCGGGCCGGCCAGTCTTGCCCCCGGCCTGAAACCCATCCCGCCGGAAAACCTGATCGCGCCCGACACCGAAGCCCACGTCTGGCTGCCGGAAAAGCGCCGGATCATGCGCGAAAGGCGTGAGGAGGTCTTCGCGTCAAATCTTCCGAATGACGTGCTCACCGAAGCAGCATATCATGTCACGGCCCATCTTCCGCCCCCAGAAGATAATTGGCCCACCCCGCTGGAAAGCGCCGCCGCGCGCGTGTCCGACGATCTTTGCCTGTTGCTGCGCGGGGAAGACGGCCTCTGGCGCCTCGAAGCCGCCAGCCTCGTCGCGCCAACTTTCTGGCTCTTGTCAGACAAAGCCGGCCAGCCCCTTGGCGGCCTGCACGATCCGGTGCCGGGCGCCAATCCGGACCTCGTCTCCCGCATCAGCCGCATGTTCGATGCGCTTCGGCCCGGTCAGGTTCTGGAGCGGTTCAACTGGACCGTCCAGGCCGGTCCGGGTCGTTTCACGCCCAGCTCTGTGCCGCTGAAAGCGCTCGCTGCCGCAACGCCGGAGGAGTGCGCGCTGGACGTGCTTCACCTCAGGGTCGAGCGTCAGACGATTTCGAAACTGCCCCAATCGGGCCTGCTCCTCTTCACCATTCGCATTGCGGTCGACCCGCTGGCCGCCGCGCTGTCATCGCCGGAAAATGTCGCGGCCTTCCGCGCTGCCTGGGAGGGGACGGACCCGGCGCTTGCGGCCTATAAGGGCTGGCCGGCCTATGAGCGGCTCGTGCGTGCGGCCCTTGCCAGCCTTTCCTGATGCGGCCAACCGGGCTATGCCTCAGGCCGAATCGCAGACGGCAAAGCAGATACCGGAGACGAGATGAAATACTGGCTGATCAAATCCGAACCCGACGCCTGGAGCTGGGACCAGCAAGTCGCCAAGGGTGAGGCTGGCGAAGAGTGGAGCGGGATCCGCAACTATCAGGCCCGCAACTTCATGCGCGAGATGAAGCTGGGCGATCGCCTCTTCTTCTACCACTCCAACAAGGGGCTGGAAGTCGTTGGCATCGTTGAAGTCTGCAAGGAAAGCGCACCTGATACGACCACGGATGATGCGCGCTGGGATTGTGTCTCCGTCAAGGCGTTGGCCCCGATGCCAAAGCCGGTGGGCCTGAAAGACGTGAAGGCCAATCCGAAACTGGCCGAGATGAGTCTTGTCACCTCCTTCCGCCTCTCCGTTCAACCGGTGAAGCCGGACGAGTGGAAGGAAGTCTGCAAGATGGGTGGGATCGACCCGAAGACGCTGAAGCCCGTCTAGGCGGTTGGCTTGCGGTAGACGGAAATGTGCGTCCGGCTGTCAGCCGTGAATGCGCTTTTGTCCCACCCGCCCCAGCGGTTTTCCAGCGACAGGCCTGCCAGCTCAGCCATCAGGTCTGTCTCCTGCGGCCAGGCATAGCGCATCGGCAGTGGCGTCAGCTGGAACCCGTTTTTCGTGATGCGCAGAACCTGATAGTCGATCCGCTGCGTGGTGGGGTCATGGATGGAGGCTTCCAGCGCCAGCATGCTGGCGGCATTGCGGAAGCAAGCCACCTGCGCCGCCTGGCTGGTCAGGTTGAACAGCGTGTTGAAGATCAGGAAAATGAAATCGAATTCGCCTTCGGCTTTCACAACTGCCATGTCGCCCAAAGTGACCGGAATGTCTGCTCCGCCGGGTTTCTCGCGAAGCTTGGCGACCATATCGGGTGAGGCTTCAATGCCTTCGATCCGGCACCCGCGCGCCGCGAGCGGCAGGGCGACGCGGCCTGTGCCGATGGCCAGCTCCAGCGTGCGGCCGGGCAGGGCAAACACCGCCAGCAGATCAACCGCAGCCTCTGTCGTGCCGGGATTGTGCAACAGGTCATAGTCTTCGGCATTCAGCTCACCGAAAGTTTCGGGACCGAAGCCTTTCATGCGCGGTAAAGGTCAGGACACAAACAGATCATCGCGCGCTGATATCACAAAATGCGTTTCGGCGCGAGATTGTTTTTATCTATCCCCGATTGCCTTCCTCGAAGCCGGCCAGCGTCCATTCGGCAAAGGTCGAGAGATTGCCGCCCGTGAACAGGAAGCCCGCGACGCCGGCCGCGCGCGCGGCTTCCATGTCCGCATCCTTGTCGCCGATCATGAAGCTCATTTCCCGCTTCACCGGAAAGTCCGACATTGCCCTCAGCAGCATGCCAGGCTTTGGCTTGCGGTCGAAACTGTCCTTCCGGTAGGCGGGGTTCTCGCCCTCGGCATGGTAGGGACAGTAATAGATCTGGTCGATATGTGCCCCGGTCTTCGCCAGCTCGGTCTGCATCCAGTCATGCAAGGCCTGCATGTCGGCCTCGGTATAATAATTGCGCGCAATGCCGGACTGGTTGGTGACCACAAACACATACCAGCCGCGCCGGTTGAATGCCGCAATGGTCTCTGCCGCGCCGTCCACCCATTCGAAGTCCTCAACCCGGCTGACATAGCCCTTGTCGACGTTGATCACGCCGTCACGGTCGAGGAACAGGGCGGGGCGGTAGTCAGTCATTGGCCGGTCTTTGCCTGCATCCCCGCAGGCTGGCAACTGCGAGGTCTGCCGTCAGGGCTGGACGCGCGCGGGCAGACGGAGTTTGCTGCGCTTCTGCCGGGAGATTGTGCCGATGGAATTTCTTTTGACGGTTCTGGCGAGCGCTGTAGGCGGAGTCGCGGCTGGCCTCATTGTCGCACGGCTGACGCGTGGCAACATGACCGGTGGCCTGTTGGGCGGCATGATCGGCGCGATGGCGGCACATTTCACTTTGTACCCATCTGGAGAACAGGCGCTGCCAGGGCTGTTGGTGGCGACGCTTCAGGGCGCAGTTGGTGGCGCCGCATTGGGTCTCGCCGCAGGCTTCATGATGAAGAAGAAGACCTGATCCTATTCGGCCGGGTCCGGGATCGCTTCGCGGTTCACCGCCACGCCGCGCAGGAAGGGCAACAGCGCCAGCGCCGTCAGGCCGGATGCCAGCAGGAAAGCCGCGCCCGCAAAATGCACCGGCGCGCCGTCATGCGTGAAGCTGAACAGCACGCTGTTCATGGTAATCGGTCCGATAATCATCGCCATCGCGTTCAGGCTGGACGAGGCGCCTTGCAGCTCACCCTGCGCATTGGCCGGTGTGAGCGTGGACATCAGCGAGTTCATGGCCGGCCCGGCCACGCCACCCAAGGCTCCGAATGGGATGATCACGTAGACCATCCAGGGCTGACCCGCCAGCGCATAAGCCAATAGTGCGATGACATTGACACCGAAGCCGAACAGAGCAGTGCGCACCGTGCCCAGTCGCTTCAGGATCAGGCCCATCAGGCCCGCCTGCACCACCGCAGCGCCAATGCCGACAAGGCCGAGTGAGAAGCCGATCTGCCTCGGCGTCCAGTCATAACGGATCTCGCCATAGACACTCCAAGTCGCTGGAAAGACCGTGTGGGCCAACATGAAGATGCCCGCCGCGATCAGGAACCAGCCAACATGGGGCAGTTTTGAGAAATGCCGCACCGCGCCCAGCGGATTGGCCCGCTTCAGATCAAAGGCGCGCCGGTTCTCTGGCGCCAGCGATTCCGGCAGCACGAACAGGCCATAGAGGAAGTTGATCAGCGCAAGACCAGCCCCGGCAAAGAACGGCGCGCGCGGGTCGATCTCGCCCAGGAAACCGCCGATCACCGGGCCAAACACAAAGCCGAACCCGAATGCGGCCCCAATCATGCCGAACGCGCGCCCGCGCTCCTTGGCTTCAGTCACATCGGCGATATAGGCATTGGCCGTCGAATAGGTTGCGCCCGAAATGCCGGACAGCGCCCGGCCAAGGAAGAGCAGCCAGATATTGTGCGCAAAGCCCATGATCAGGAAGTCGATCACAAGCGTCGCAACGGAGGCCAGCAGAACGACGCGGCGTCCGTACCTGTCCGATAAGGCGCCGATAATCGGCCCGAACAGGAAGTTCATCACCGCATATGTTGCCGCCAGCGGACCGAGCCAGAGCGTCGCTTGTTCCGACGTCACATGCGTCAGCTCGCGGACCAGCGCCGGGACAACGGGGATGATCAGGCCGAAGGCCAGCATGTCCAGCGCGACCGTCACGATCACGAAAAAGAAGGCGTTCTTGCCGTGAGCGCGAGGGGCGGGAGCATCTGTCATGGGCGGGAGGTTTGGACTCCGGCAAGGGGTGGGTCAATCGCTTTTGACGCGGCGTGATGGATTGCAGCAGGCCTTCTTGCGGAGCAGGGTCGTTTCCATGGCGGAGGGCATTCCGATCACCCGAAATCCGGCCTCGCCGGAGCATTCCGAAAAGATCCGCGCTGCGGTGCGGGCGGCGGTGCGGATGAATGACTCACGTCTTGCAACGCCAGACGATGCCCCCGGCCTTTACGCCCTGTTTGCTGAGCCGAAAGTGAGCGCACCGATCTATTCCCTGCCGCGCCCGCTGACCGAGGCGAGCGTGCGCGCCTTCATCGAAGACCATGTGGCCCAACAGGAACGCGGCAAGGGGCTCCTCTTCGTGCGCGATACGGGCGATGGGCAGATCATGGGCTATTCCGATATCCAGGTCTGGCCGGAATGGGCAGCGGGTGAGATTGCAGGCGGCCTGCATCCCTCCCTGCACAGCCGGGGTGCCGGGACGCAGGGCGCGGCGCTGACCTTTTCCTGGATGTTCGAGGCGCTGCACTTGGACTTGCTCTGCGAAACGGCCAGTCTGGAGAACACGATCACCCAGCGCATGCTGGACGGAATGGGTTTTGCCCGCATGGGGCAGGTGACGAGCACACGGCCAGATGGCACGACGCGCGCGTCTCTGGTCTGGGAAATGACCCGTGCCGACTGGGCAAAGCGCATAATCACAGGCTGATCCGGGCCGGAATTGCCTTAACAGCAGCGCCAATGCTGGATATGCATGAGCCAACCTGACGTGGAGGAAACGACAAGTGGGACTCTATATTACCGGCGCTATCCTGGTCTTCGTGATCGTGGGCGTGATCCTCATCTACAATGGCCTGGTGCAGAAATCTCAGATGGCGGACAATGGCTGGTCCGATATCGACGTCCAGCTGAAGCGGCGGGCAAACCTTATTCCCCAGCTGGTCAATACGGTGCAGGGCTACGCCACGCATGAGCGCGAGCTGTTCGCCGACATCGCGGAAAAGCGCGCAAAGGCCATGGCCGCAGGTGACGATCTCGCCAGCCGGCGCGCGGCTGAGAGCGCGCTCTCAGCACCCATCGCGCGCATGATGGCGGTGGCTGAGGACTATCCCGATATGAAGGCCAGCCAGAACTTTCTGGACCTTCAGCGGGAGCTGTCCGACACTGAGGACAAGATCGAAATGGCCCGGCGCTTCTATAACGGTGCGGTGCGGGAGCTGAACACGCGGGTGCAAAGCTTCCCGGCCAACCTGCTGGCAGGCATGTTCGGCTTCAGCGCGCGGGGCTTCTTCGAAGTCTCCATGGCCGAACGCGCCGTGCCGAAGGTCGACCTCGGGGGCGCCAGCTGATGCTGCGTTACCTGCTGAGCGCGATCGCCGCCTGCCTGCTGGTGCTGGCAGCGTCGGCGGAAGAAAAGATCAACCGCTTCGATGTGGGCATCCAGGTCGAGCAGGACGGCGACATCATTGTCACCGAGACAATTAATGTCACCGTCGAGGGCAACGAGATCCGCCGCGGCATCTTCCGCGATCTGGTGCGTTATTATGCCGACGACGCGATAGACGGGAACAAGCTGCCCTATCAGTACAAGATCCTCCGGGTTCGCCGCGATGGACAGCGCGAGCCCTATGAGACCGCGACGGAGGGCAATGCCTACCGGATCCAGATCGGCGATCCTGATGTCTTCCTTGAGTATGGCGAGCATACCTACGAGATCGAATACCGGATCAAGAACCAGATCCGCTATTTCGACGATCATGACGAACTCTACTGGAACGTCACCGGAAATTATTGGCTGTTCCCGATCGTAGAGGCCTCCGCGCGCATTACTCTGCCGGAGGGCGCGCAAGTGGTCGGCCACGACGCCTATACCGGCGGATATGGAGATGCAGGCCGGAACTATGACTACCGGCAGGAAGACGGGGCATACGTGTTCCAGACGAACCGCCCGCTCGGCATGCGGGAAGGGCTCTCCGTATCGCTCAGCCTCGCCAAGGGTGTGATTGAGCCGCCGTCGCTGGGGGACAAGGGCATGCTCTGGTGGCTGCGCCATGGCGCGCTGGCCGTGTTGGCTCTCTCGTTTGGCGGCGTGTTCATGTTCCTGCTGTCGAGCTTCCGGAAAGTGGGGCAGGATCCTCCCAAAGGCCCGGTCTTCCCGCGCTATGAGCCGCCGGAAGGCTATTCACCAGCCGCCGTGCACTATGTCTTTTATCGCGGTATCCGCGGTCACGCCGCGTTGATCTCCACATTGATCGGCATGGGTGTGAAGGGGATGGTGGACATAGATGCTTCGGACAAGAAGGAAACCACGCTGACCCGGAAAGCGTCAGCCACCGCGCCCGATGCGGACGAAGCACTGCTCGATGCAGGTCTGTTCGGCGGCCAGTCCGTGCGCACGCTGGGCGGGAAGTATGATGCCAGCTTCACCACGGCCTACCAGTCGTTCCGTACCAAGCTGGCGAAGAAATACGGCAGCGCCTATTTCCGCTGGAATATTGGCTACACCGTCGCCGCCGCCGTCATGACAATCGCTGCAATTGTGTTCGCAATTGCGCAGGCGACCAACTGGTCTGGCTGGCACACGCTGATCGTGCTGGCCTCTGCGGCGCTCAATGGCCTATTCATGTACCTGATGCCGGCACCGACAAAAAAAGGTCAGGCAGTTCGAACCGAGATCGAAGGCTTCCGCCTCTATCTGGAGACGGCGGAAAAGCTGCAGATGAATGCCGTGAAAGTCGGCAGCGGACAGCCGCCCCCGATGAGTCAGGCGCGGTACGAGAAATTCCTGCCCTATGCCGTGGCGCTCAATGTCGAGAAGCCGTGGACAAAATACTTTGAACACCAACTACCTGAAGAGGCGGCGGCCTATTCCCCTGCTTGGGGCTATTTCGGCAATCGCTCGTTCGGCAATGTGGCCGGCATGAATGACGCCATTATGTCCAGCATGAGCACGGGCGTGGCGAGTTCACTGCCGCAGAGTTCCAGCTCGTCCGGCGGCGGTGGGGGTGGCTTCTCCGGCGGCGGAGGCGGTGGAGGTGGCGGCGGCGGCTGGTAGCTGCTGGACCTGCCTGGCGCTCCGGATCATGACAATTCAGGGGCAGTGATGTTTCCTGATTGCGTCCCATACGAAGCGGGATTACGGGGCGGATCAACTCCGGACTGCGAGGCGCCCCATGTCGCTCATCCATCTGCTCATCGAGGTCTCCGGCTGGGCCGGTGCGGTGCTCATCCTGGCTTCCTATATTCTTCTGTCAGCCGGAAAGCTGGACGGGCGTTCGCCTACATATCAGCTGATGAACGTGGTCGGGGCGGCCGGGTTCATCATCAATAGCGGCTATAATGGCGCCATACCTTCCTTCACGATCAATGTGATCTGGGTCGGGATTGGCCTCTTCACCCTGTGGCAGGGCCGCCGCCTCAGCGAACGTCCGGGCGCGCCCTATCTGTCAGAAGACGCCGCTGCGGCCGATGCCGGCAGCAAAACGTTCAGCGCCCTTCCGGGTCTCTCCGGCCTCGATGACGTTCAGCCCGCCGGTGATCTCCCGGCCTAGCGCCTCTTCCATCGGAAGCGACCATTGCGCCAGGGCAGAGGCGCGGTCCGTCCGCATGCAGAGCTGCGGGAAAGCGGCGATCCGGCGCGCGACTTCCAGCGCGAGCGGCAGGGCCGTGCTTTCTTCGGACACATAATTGGCGAGCCCGAAAGCGTGGGCTTCCTCGGCGCCGACTTCGCGGCCTGTCAGGATCATGTCCATTGCACGCGACGCCCCGATCAGGCGCGGCAGGCGGATCGTGCCGCCATCGATCAGCGGCACTCCGAAACGGCGACAGAAGACGCCAAACTTCGCCCCCGGCGAGGCCACGCGCAGGTCGCACCACATGGCGAGTTCCAGCCCGCCAGCCACGGCATACCCGTCCACTGCTGCAATCACTGGCTTTGACAGTTCAAGGCGCGACGGGCCCATCGGGCCATAGTCGCCGCCAATGACGGACTTGTTGCCTCGCCCGGCCGCAACCGCCTTCAGGTCTGCGCCCGCGCAGAAATTCCCGCCCGCGCCAGTTAGGATGGCGACCGACAGGCTGTCATCCGCGTCGAAGGCTTTGAACGCCTCATAAAGCGCATCGGCGGTTGGCCGGTCGACCGCATTGCGCGCGCCGGGCCGGTCTATGGTAACAATCAGGATGTCGCCGTTGGTCTCAGTCTTGAGGCCTGCAGATATGTCTGGCATGGGGGCCTCCCTAATCTCGGATCAGCCAGGAGAAAGCCTGACGCAGGAAGGCCTCTCCACCGGTCTTCACCCATTCGCCATGCGCCATGATTACACGGTCCGGATGTGTCGCGGTAATCCGCGCGAGGGCGGCACGGGCCGGGGCGCGGCGGGTGAAGCTGAGGCGCCATTCCAGCGGTGCATGACCCTTGCCGACAACAATACCCCACGGTTTGGCGATCAGGCTCTTCCAGCCTTTCCAATAGCGCTTCAGGAAATCATCGCTGAAATTCTCGGACAGGTCAGCAAAGATGGCGGTGCGGCTCGGCCGATGCACGAAGGCAATTTCGTCCATGAAGAACGAGCCCCGGAACCAGGCTTGCTCGAACACGCCCTGCCAGTCTGCAGGGGGCGTGTCCTCCAGCGCGGGGTGGAAGGGCAGGTCGCTCCGTTTACGGGTCGTCGAGGCAGGCCCCCAGAGTTTGGCCTCCGGATAGGCGGCGTGCCATTCGGTCAGATAGAGATGGTGGATCTTGTTCGGGCTGACCAGGTGCGCCATCGGCCCCAGCGCGTCGACCTCTGTTTTCAATTCCGGGGTAAGTGCCACCGGTGACCAGACCCATAGCGCCCCATCGGGCAGGCGCACGACGATCATGCGCGTCGGATAGGGAAAGCCATGAAAGTCCACCACCGGCCCTTCGGCAAGCCAGAGATCGGTGTCGACCGGCTCCAGCATCAGCGGCGCCCCAGGAAGGGCACGATCCGGTTCAGCAGTGCGGGCACCATCTTCTCTGGCAGGTCATGGCCCCACTGGTCGAAGATTTCGATGTCTGCACCGGGAACGCGCCGGGCAATGTCTTCGCCGCAGCCGGGCGGAATCAGCGTGTCCGACGCGCCGTGCAGGACAAGCGTCGGCACGTTCAGCGAGGCGAGGCGTTCGTGCCAGCGCGGCTGCGCCAGGATCGCCGCATATTGCCGGGCTACGCCCATGGGGCGATCAGATCGCTCGAGCGCGGCGATAGACATGGCACGGACGTGTTCGTCCGGATTGCGGACAGAGGGATCAGATCCATAGGCGCCTCGTGATTTCACGGCGAGATTGGCGACGGCCTCCGGTGTGCGGTTCTCGGGCACAGCGGTGAGGGCTGTCGTCGCTTCTTTCGTGGCTTGCGGCAGGGACGGATCGCCAGATGTCGTCATGACCGGGATCAGCGAGCGCACGCGATCCGGATGGTTCAGCGCCATCAGTTGCACAATCATGCCGCCCATGGAGACGCCCAGCACGTCTGCCTTGTCGGCGCCCAGCGCCTCGATCAGGGCGGCGGCATCGGCGGCCATGTCGTTCAACAGGTAGGGCACCTGTTCGTGCATAGGCTGGCCTGCGGCGATGCCTTTCACGATTTCGCGCGGGGAGGGGGCCGTCTTGCCGGCAAGTTCCGTGGTGAGGCCGATGTCGCGATTGTCGAAAATCACGACCCGCCGTCCTGCATCGGCGAGGCCCTGGCGGAAGCTGTCCGGCCAGGTGATCATCTGGCTGGAAAAGCCCGAGACGAGCAGCATGAGTGGATCGGCCGGCGACCCGATTTCCTCATATACGATCTCGATGCCGTTGGCCCTGATCTGCGCCATTCTTTTCCTCCCAGTGAATGTGTTCGAGAAGGGCGGTGTCTAGCGGCTGAGTTCCTTCATCGCCTCGTCGAGCCCGCCCAGCGTCAGCTCGAACATGCGGTGTCCGCCAATCAGCTCACGGATGAGCTTGATCGAGCCGGTATATTCCCACGCGCCTTCCTTGACCGGATTCAGCCAGACAAGGTTCGGGAAGCGCTCGACGAAACGCTGAATCCAGAGGCCGCCGGCCTCATCGTTCCAGTGCTCGACCGAGCCGCCTGCATAGGTGATCTCGTACGGGCTCATGGTCGCGTCGCCGACGACGATGACTTTGTACTCCGACGGGAACTTGTTCAGCACGTCCCAGGTCGGGATGCGGTTGTTCATGCGGCGGCGATTGTCCCGCCACAGGCCTTCATAAGGGCAGTTGTGGAAGTAATAATATTCGAGGTTCTTGATCTCGGATTTGGCCGCCGAGAACAGCTCCTCCATGATCCGCACATAGGGGTCCATCGAGCCGCCGACATCCAGCAGCAACAACACCGACACGGCATTGCGCTTTTCGGCGCGCATCTCGATGTCGAGATAGCCCTTGCGGGCCGTGTTGCGGATCGTCTGGTCGAGGTCGAGCTCATCCTGCGCGCCCTTGCGGGCCCATTTGCGCAGCCGCTTCATGGCCACCTTGATGTTGCGTGTGCCGAGTTCGACGCTGTCGTCGTAATTCTTGAACTCGCGCTTGTCCCAGACCTTCACGGCGCGGCGGTGACGGGATTTCTCCTGTCCGATGCGCACGCCTTCCGGATTGTAGCCATTCGCGCCAAACGGCGAGGTGCCCCCCGTGCCGATCCATTTATTGCCGCCTTCGTGGCGCTTCTTCTGCTCTTCGAGGCGCTTTTGCAGCGTCTCCATCAGCTTCTCGAAGCCGCCCATGGCCTCGATCTCATCCATCTCCTCTTTGGAGAGGAACTTCTCTGTCATCTTGCGCAGCCACTCTTCCGGCAGATCCTGCACATCGACGGCATCGGCGAGGGAGTCCAGGCCCTTGAAAACGTGGGAGAACACCTTGTCGAACTTGTCGATATTGCGCTCGTCCTTCACCAGCGCGGCGCGCGAGAGATAGTAAAAGTCCTCGACATTCATATCGATGACTTTTTCGTCCATCGCCTCCATCAGCATCAGGTATTCCTTCAGCGTGACGGGCACCTTGGCTTCGCGCAATTCGTTGAAGAAGTTGAGGAACATGGTGGACGTCTCGCTTTGGCCTTTCCTGAACATAACCTGCCACTGGCCCGGTGTCCAAGCTGACGCAGCGCAAAGCGCTCATGCTCCGTTCAGGTTGGCCGCCCTAGGTCTGATCTCAGAATGATACAGGCCTTCCTGCTTCCCCTCCTGCTTCTGTTTGCCGGGCCAGCCCCGGCAGCCGCGGGTACAGTTTGCGGGCCGGGCGCGGCGGAGACGCCCTGTCTGATGCAGACGATCTGGGAGGCCGCCGCGCATTTCCCGGCTGAAAAGCGGGCACGCCTGACACCTCTTTTTCTGAACACCTTAGCGCTGAGTGGGGACACAGCGCTGCTCGCGGAATGGGAAGGACGGCTTGGCGGCGTGGCAGCGCCCCGGCCTGAAGCGCCTGACTATGCTCGCGAGCGGGCGGAAGCCGTGCTGCAGGAGGCCGGTTTTACCGGCTTTGTGCAGCAGGCGCAGGCCGGGCTTCCGCCCTTCAATATTGGCCGTCCGGAGCTGATGGCCGCCGGCGCGCGCCTCGCGCCGGACGTGGCTACCCGCCGCCGCATCGTGGACGCGATGTTCGCCCTGGCCGGTCCGCCACAGCCGGATGCCCTGCCGCTGGCAAATTTCGAGCGCGGCGATTTCGGCCATGTGATCAGCGAACTGGCGATGGAGACCTGCGACCTCGCCACGTTTGACCGCGCCGTGCGCCTGACGCCCGAGCCGGACGGTTTGCGCTATGCCTTCTGGCGCGCGCGGATCACCGGCGGGGCAGGCGCGCTGGCGCCGCAAGTACGCAGTGAAGGCGCCGGCGATGACACCCGCTTTGTGCGCGCGGCACTGGAAGGCTATGGTGCGATCCTTCAGCGCGGATACTGTCCGGCTTGATCCGGCAGGCCCTTTGGGGGTACGGCAGACCACGCAAGAGTGGCGGACAAGATGAACGAGTTTGACGACAGATACGACACGATGTCCGTGGACACCGATGACGGCGACCCGGATGGGGATCCGCCGACAGGCATCTGCGGCGCCAAGGAAGTCGGCGCGCTGGCCCACCTTTACCGCGCCGAAGTCTATCGCTCGACCGTCTGGCGCCAACGCCTCGACCAGACCACCAACTGGGCCGTGATCTCAACCGGTATCGGCCTGTCGGCAGCGTTCGCGTCTGAGCGCGCCTCGCCATTCCCGATCGTTCTGGTCGGCGCGCTCTGCATCATGTTCCTGATGCTGGAAGCCCGTCGCTACCGGTTTTTCTATGTCTGGCGTTTCCGCGCGCGGGTGCTGGAGATTGCCTTCTACGTGCCCATGCTGCGCGGGGAGGGGGCCAGTATCCCGCTCGACCGTGGCACGGCCCTGTCAGACGATTATGTCAAACCGCAATACCGCATCCCGATGATCCGTGCCGTCGGCCGGCGCCTGCGCCGCAACTATGGCTGGATCTTCTCCATTCTCGGCGCGGCCTATTTCGCAAAGATCGCTATCCACCCGACAGACGTGGACAATTTCGCCCATTTCGTGCGCCGCGCGCATATCGGGCCGATCCCCGGCTGGGTCGCGCTGACTTGCGGGGCCGCCTTCCACATCGGCTGGATCACTGTCGCCTGGAAAACCTGGCTGGACGAGCGCACAGACAAGACCAAGATGGCCGACTTCCTCGCCAGCCGCTCCGACGTCAACTTCCGCCCCCCCACCGACGGCATCACCCCGATGCGGTCGGACGATTAGTTGCCCTCGTCTTCCGGGGAAGTGTCGCCGGAACTGCTTTGCTCCCGCATCAGGCTTTCGAAGTTCAGGATCGGCTCGCCGCTCATCCAGCTGTTTTCGAGGTTCATTATCTCGGACGTCCGAGAGATGACATCCTCTGTGTTCGCATCTGGCGTCAGGCTGGTCAGGCGGACCTTGAGGTGCCAGGGGCCGACCATGTCGGTCGCCACAAGCGTCAGGCCCTCGGGAATACGGAAGATCAGGCAGGGCGTTTTGCCGATTTCGATCACCCCGCCATCTTCGGGGCCTTGCTGTAGCATTGCGCTGACGCCGCCTATCAGGTCGATCTTGATCGTGCAGCTCTCGCTGACATCTTTGAGGTATTGGGCGTTCTGGAACCGGTAAACGATCGCCCCGGCGGCCTCTTCCGCCGCATCGGACGCGGTCTTCAGTCTGTCGGACTGGTAAAAGTAGACAGTCAGGTGGTCGCTCTCGGTCCGGTACTGGCAGCCGACATCGCTGCCGTCCGGTTTGAACACGACAGGTTCTGTATAGGCGAACCCGGCAAGCTCCGCCGGGCAACGTCCCTCACTTGCCGGATGCCAGACGCCGCCATCATCCAGAGGCACAAAATCGGATCCTGCCATCGCAGCAGGCGCAACCAGCCCAGCTTCAGTCGGAGCGCCGTCCGTGCTGGCACAAGCGGCCAGTGCGAGGCCGGCAACAGCCGTCACGAGTTTCAGATTGTGATACATAAGACCCTCCACTTCTGAGTGAAAGATCACACGCTCAGCACGCGCCTGTCTAGAAAAAAACCTGGATCAGCCTGCCGGGCCGCGGCGTCCACCGCCGGGGCCGTCCTGGCGGCGGGCGAGGAAGGCGAGGCGTTCGAACAGGGCGATGTCCTGCTCGTTCTTCAGCAGCGCGCCGTGCAGCGGCGGGGTCAGCTTGTCCGGATTCTTCTCGCGCAGGGTTTCGAGGTCGATATCCTCGTTCATCAGCAGTTTCAGCCAATCGAGCAGCTCGCTCGTCGATGGCTTCTTCTTCACGCCCGGCAGTTCGCGCATCGCGTAGAACGTGGTCAGCGCGTCGCCGACCAGCTTCTTCTTGATGCCGGGATAGTGGACGTCGATGATTTCCTGCATCGTCTCTTCGTCCGGGAACTTGATGAAGTGGAAGAAGCAGCGGCGCAGGAACGCGTCCGGCAGTTCTTTCTCATTGTTCGAGGTGATGATCACGATCGGGCGCACTTTGGCCTTCACGACTTCGTCGGTCTCGTAGACATAGAACTCCATCCGGTCGAGCTCCTGCAGGAGGTCGTTCGGGAATTCGATGTCGGCCTTGTCGATCTCGTCGATCAGAAGGACAGGGCGCTTGCCGGCGGTGAACGCCTCCCACAGCTTGCCCTTCTTGATATAGTTGGCGACGTCCTTGGCGCGTTCCTCGCCCATCTGGCCATCGCGAAGACGCGAGACGGCGTCATATTCGTAGAGGCCCTGCGCGGCCTTGGTGGTGGACTTGATGTGCCACTCGATCAGCTCGCAGCCGAGCGCCTTGGCGACTTCGATGGCCAGAACCGTCTTGCCGGTGCCCGGCTCGCCCTTGATCAGCAGCGGACGCTCCAGCGCGATGGCGGCATTCACGGCGATCCGCAGATCGTCAGTTGCCACATAGTCTTTGGTGCCTTCGAAACGCATGGGGGACCCGTCCTTATATCTCTTCGTCTCCACAATAAGGAGTGACCCGGCAGGAGCAAGCGCTGACGTGGCGCGAAGGTGTATCCCGCACCGCAGCATGGGTTTCATTTTTCGGGAGACGTGAGGTGTGGTAAACAGGATAGGCCATGCGCACGACCGCAGAGCCTCATGCTTCAGCGGAGTGCCGCACCGGTCCGGGCAGGTCAGACCTTATGGGTGGGGACAGGCTCGGTCCGATGCAGGACTTATGATCCAGGACCCTGACGGGAAACGCGCGCATGGCGCCTCCCGTCAGCCGGGCCAGCCATGGAATGCGAGAACTTCGCAAATCTGCAATCAAGCGTTAACGCCTTCCTGCGATTCTCTGCGAAATTCGCCGCATTGGAAGTTGTGCCATGCCCTTGAAACTGTCGCTGAAGCCCGGTGAAACGTTCGTTGTGAACGGCGCTGTCGTGCGCAATGGCGACCGCCGGGGTGTGCTGCTGCTGGAAAACCAGGCCCGTGTTCTGCGCGAGAAGGACATCCTTCATCCGCGCGATGCCACGACGCCGGCGACCCGCGCCTATTTCAGCGTCATGCAGATGTACCTTCTGGGCGAAGTTGACGGCCCGGTTCATTCGCAGGCCGCGGAATCACTTGCCTCCCTGCTGGCCACTTGCGAGGATGATGACGCCCGCTCGGCCGTGCTCGAAATCTCCGCCGATGTGGCCTGTTCCAACCTTTACCGCGCCCTTAGCCGGTGCCGGCGATTGCTGGCCGATGGCGAAGCGGACGCCGCCTGATGTCGGGCGGATCGACCATGCGCGCACACCCCGCTCCTGACCCCCGCCCGCTCGGTCTGGATGAGGCCATTCGGCTTCTGGAATCCGGGCAGGGGCAGGACATTTCCGTTGATCTCGGCGAGGGCCGTCTGGCACGGGCCGACAGCGCGCGCGGGTCCGAAGGCCTGCTTCAGCGCTTGCGGGGGCACAAAATGATGCTGGCGCTCGCATCCGGCGCGGCAGACCTCTCCCGTTTTTCGATTGCACCGCGCTCGTTGACGATTGCACCGGGCGTGCAGGAAATCCTCGACGCAGCAACACAGAGAGACTAGAGCGCCGCGCATGAGCGCAGAACTCCTTTCCCTTTTCACGGCAAGCTTTGTCACTTTCTTCGTCCTGATCGACTCGCTGGGCGTTGCCCCGGTGTTTGCGACCCTGACGGCGCGGGGCGATGCCGCGTATCGCCGCGAGATGGCGATCAAGTCGACCTTCGTGGCCGCGATCATCATGTTCTCTTTCGCCTTCGGCGGCGCCTGGCTGATGGATGCGATGCATATTTCCATCGACGCCTTCCGCGCGGCGGGCGGGGTGCTCCTGTTCATCATCGCGCTCGACATGGTGTTCGAAAAGCGCACCGAGCGCCGGGAACACCGGGCCGAGGAAGTCATGGACAACCATGCGTCCGATCCTGAGCTGGACGATATTTCCGTGTTCCCCATCGGCATCCCGATGATTGCCGGGCCGGGCTCCATCGCGACGGCCATGTTCTATATGTCGGACACGGCAAACTGGGCGGAGAAGGGGGTCATCCTCGCCGCCATTGGTCTGAACCTGCTTCTGACGCTGATTATCTTCCTGGCGGCTGGCCCGCTGGTCCGCCTTCTGGGCGCGAGTGTCGCCGGTGCGATGACGCGGATCTTCGGTGTGATCCTCGCTGCTCTGTCGGTGCAGCTGCTGATCGACGGGATCAAAGGCGCGTTTAGCCTCGGTTGAGGCAAGGGCTCGCCCAGCCTTTCGGGGGATCAGGTGCCCATCGGCTCCAGCTTCTTCCGCTTCCGGATATTCCGGCGGAATGTCGACCAGGTCACGAAGATCAGGGCCAGGGCTGCGGCCGTCATGCCCATGACCTGAAGCACCATTTCAAGCGTCCAGCGAACGCCGGTGTCGGCAATGCGCAGGGCCGCGTCGCCGGACTGTTTGACCAGGGCCACAGCCCGGTCCCCGCCCGCTTCGGCAATCAGGCGCACCCGGCGCAGGTCTGAACTGTCCTCGACCTGTTCGATCAGGGTCACGGCGGCGCCGGGGCTGGTCAGTGTGCCGATCCGGTCAATCTGTTCGAGGTCGCCTTCCAGCCGCTGCAGGCCGCGCGGATCGAGCGCTTCGATAAAGGCCGCCTTCACGCGTTCCGTCCGCACCTCGTTCGTGGCAAGCTCGCTGAGCGCCGTTTCCAGCGCAGGCCGTAGGGCGCTGTCAGGCAGGGCGGCGTTCACCCGCGCGGTCATATAGTCCCTGAAGTCATCGGTCAGACGGCCCGCGCGCATCGCTGATTTCAGGATCGAGGCGGCGCGGATGTTGGTGTCTGACAGGCCGTCCCCGGTTTCCGCTTCCAGCAGGCCGATGGCGGTGATCTTGAGGGTCATTGAGTCCATTCGCCCACCGCGCACCCAGCGCTCGGAATTGTCGGCGAGGTCCTGGAACGTGCCGAGCAGGCGGAAGCGCGAATCCGAGGCGGCGCGTCCGGTGGCGATTTCGACACCCGGATTCACCGCTTCCACTGCGGGGGAAGGGGCCTCTGCCACCACGTCCGGCTCAACCAGCCCGGCCTGCACATTGACCACCTGTTCGGAAACCTGCGCTTCCTCGTATTTGAGGCCGATGGCGGTTGGCAGCTTACGCAAGGCCGCTGCGGTCAGCCGGTCATCGGCGCGGGCCTGGCGCTCGGCGTCGGCCGCGACCATCAATTCCTTCACTTCTTGACGGTCCAGCATCTGCGGGGCGGCGAGGAGGAAGCCGTGGGCGGCGGCGACATCGCGCTCGCTCAGCTCCCGGTCGACGACATCGTACCAGAATTCATAGCGGTCACCGGGATTACGCGGCGCGAACGACGCGAAGGCGTCATCCATGTTCTTGCGGGTCTGGTCGATAGCCTCAATGCCGGGCGAATCGGAGAAGGCGGCGCCCGAAAAAGCCGCGCCCAGCACTTTCGCCCCGGTAACCGGAAGCAGGATGAGCATGGCGTTGAAAACGACAGCCTGCATCCAGCCCGCGGTAATATCAGTGCTTTTCCGGCGTCGGGCCATGAACGCTGAAACCGTTGCAAAAGCTGTACGATGGGCGAGGTTTCATAGAGCGCGTAAGGGCAGGTAAGATCAAGTCCCGGCCTGCTAATTGCATTGAATTGAGCCAAATGAACCGATCCCGGACGGTAACAATATGATGATAAATCCGGGTTTTTGCCTCAATCGTCTGAAAACATGGACGAAATTATCACAGTTTTGCCGATTGCGGTGAATCGTCTTGGGCTTTATATCCCGGCCAAGTTTGAATGAGGTGTCCTGCGATGAGCGTTGAGCTTGCAGATGACTATCGTCCCTCGGAAGACGAGGAATTCATGAATCCCCAACAGCTGGCTTATTTCCGCCGGCTGCTGGAGAACTGGAAGTCCGACATTCTGAACGGCGCCAAGCAGACCATTACAAATCTGCAAGATGAGTCAGGCTCGTTGCCCGATATCGTCGACCGGGCGTCTGCCGAAAGCGACAAGGCGCTGGAACTGCGCACCCGCGATCGCCAGCGCAAGCTGATCTCCAAGATCGACTCGGCCCTGCGCCGGATCGAGGATGGCAGCTACGGCTATTGCGAAGCCACGGGGGAGCCGATCGGCCTGCGCCGTCTCGAAGCCCGCCCGACCGCCACGCTGAGCCTTGAGGCCCAGGAGCGTCACGAGCGCAAGGAACGCACTCTGCGCGACGACTAGGGCGAAAAACATACGGCCCAAATTATTTGCGGCGGCATCTCCAGGGAGGTGCCGCCGCTTTTTATTATCGTCCCAACGCCACGGCTGTATCATCCCAATGCCACGGCGCTTCACAGTCTCCGCGGCCGCCTCTTTCGCGGTGAAGACACAATGGCACGAAGGTCCAAACGATCTCTTACATCTTGGTAATCAAGGTCTTAAGGCTGAACCCTTATGTTTAACAACAGGTCGGGTTTTGTTAGGGTCCGGGTGATTCGGACGGGGGTCTGAAAGCGGCTGGCTGGGCCCCGGAATTCCAATTCCTAACCGTCCGTTAACCCTCCAGACTGCAAAAGTAACCATTACGGAAGCGCCGCGTATGAAGTCAGACCTCCCCCTTGCCGCCGACGACGGATGGGACATGTCGCCCCGCCGTGAAACGGCGGTTCGGGTGGACATGCCGACGACGTTCGAGCCGCTGTCGCCGGACCGGCCCCTGCCGTCCGCACGCGGTGTGCTGAGCTCGGCAGAGATCGAGGCCCTGCTTCGCCCCGATTTGTCGGACCTTCCGGCCCTTCCGCCTGAGCCTGAACCCGAGACCATCCGTGCCAAGCCGATGCCGGATGTCGAGCGTCCGGCAGGTCCTGCCTTCGGGCACGCGGCGTCTACAGATATTCCGGTCACGGCCCGGCGCCTGGCCTCCCGCCTGACGGTCGCCCTGCGCAAAGGCTGCGGCCTGCGCGCAGCGGCAGCGGCCCGCGCCATGAGCGAAGGTGATTTCGAATCCGGTCTCGACACCGGTATCGCCGGCCAGGGGTCGGCGATTGCCTGTTTCGCCCTCGGTGACGGCGAGATCGACGCCATGCTGATCCTGTCGCCGGAACTGGCGAATGCGCTGATCGAGACCGCCTGTGGCGGTAGCCTGCCGGAGGCGTGGACCCCGCGCGAGCTGACCCCGCTCGACGGCGCCCTGCTCGAAGGCCTCGTCCGTCCGCTCGGCCATGCTATCGCACCGGGCCTTGCCTTTGCGGGGGTGGAAACAGAGACAGACTTTGCTGCTGCGCTGGCCCATCCGGGCGCAGCGGAAATCATCGATTTCGACATCCGCGTCGACAGCGCCCGCCATGCCGCGCGCCTGATCGTGGCGATGGATCTTGTGGAAGAAATGGACGGCGAAGCCCTTCCGGCGCCTGAGGCCGCCCCGGTGCGGGAAGCCCAACCGTCCGCACTCACCGTTCTTCTGACGGCGCGCGTTGCATCGCTCAGCGTACCGCTTTCGCGCCTGTCAGACCTGACTGCAGGCTCGACCCTTCTGCTGGGCGTTCCGGCCGACCAGCCCGTGGAATTGCTCTCTGGCGGGCGTGATGGCCCGGTCGTGGCAGAGGCCCAGATCGGGCGAAAAGGCAACAAAATGGCGCTGCGAATCTCGCGCCGCGTCGCGGCCTTCCGTTAACCCCTCTCACTGCTTCAGCAGCTCTGCCTCGATCTCAATGCGGACCTCGTCGGTCACCAGACCTGAAAATGCAGAAATCCCGAAATCAGACCGGTTTATCACGGCGCTCGCGCTGAACCCGGCCACATCCCCGCCGCGGATCGCATCAAAGGCCGTGCCGTTGAAGCGCACATCCAGCGTGACGGGCTTTGTCACCCCATGCAGGGTCAGCTCCCCGTCGACCTTGATGGGTGCGCCGTCCGGCCCCGGCTGCACGGCCAGCGTCCGGAAAGCGGCTTGCGGATAGGTGGCGGCATCAAACCATTTCGGCCCCATCAGCGTGGTGGCGAACTCATCATTCGCCATGTCGAGCGAGGTCATGTCGATCACGGCCTCCGCCCTGGCACCGGCGGGGTCTGAAGCATCACCGCTCAGCGACACGTCAAAACGCTCAAACCGGCCGATCAGATCGGAATAGCCCAGATGATTGATCCGGAAGAGCAGGGCGGCATGGGCCGGGTCCAGCTTCCAGTCCCCGGTCTTGATCTGCGTCAGCTCAGTCTTCACGTCCGGCTTCAGCAAGGGGGCGACCAGTGAGGTACACCCCGTTGCCAGAGCGAGGACGGCGAACAGGCCTGCGACGCGGCGCATGATCACTCCGCGCCTTTGGTGTCTGCGATCCATGTGTCGACGCTCTCTTCCAGCACGGCCAGCGGCACGGCGCCGTCTTTCAGCACGACATCGTGGAAGTCGCGGATGTCGAACTTCTCGCCCAGTTCGGCTTTCGCCTTCTCGCGCAGCTCGACGATCTTGTTCATGCCGATCTTGTAGGCCGTCGCCTGGCCCGGCATCACGATATAGCGCTCGATGGCTTTCTTGCAGTCGCCCTCAGGGTTCGGCGTGTTGTCCATGAGGTACTGGATCGCCTGTTCGCGGGTCCAGTGCTTGTCATGGATGCCGGTGTCGACCACGAGACGTGCCGCGCGCCAGATCTCCATCGCAAGGCGCCCGAAATCGTCATACGGGTCTTCGTAATAGCCCATCTCCTTGGGCAGCATTTCCGAGTAGAGACCCCAGCCTTCGACGAAGGCCGTGTAGCCGCCATATTTGCGGAATTCCGGCACGCCGGTCAGCTCCTGCGCGATGGCGATCTGCATATGGTGGCCCGGAATACCTTCATGGAAGGCGAGCGCCCGCATCTGATAGGTCGGCATGTCCTGCATGCGGTAGAGGTTCGCGTAATACGTGCCGGGGCGGCTGCCATCCGGGGCGGGCTGGGAATAGAACGCCTTGCCGGCCGATTTCTCGCGGAAGGGCTCAACCGCTTTCACGATCATGTCGGCCTTGGGGAAGGTCTTGAACACGCTCGGCAGGTCGGCGCGCATCTGGTCGATCACGGCGGTCGCCTCAGCGAGGTATTCGGCTTTGCCTTCCGGCGTGTTCGGCTTGAAGAATTGCGGGTCGGTGCGCGTGAAGTCGAAGAACTCTTTCAGCGTGCCCTCAAAGCCGACCTTTTTCATGATCTCGCGCATCTCGCCATGGATCCGGTCCATCTCGGCCAGGCCCAGATTGTGGATCTCATCGGCCGTCATGTCGGTTGTGGTGATCTCGCGCAGATTGTTGGCGTAATAGGCGGCCCCGTCCGGCAGCTTCCACACGCCGTCATCGGTCGTGGCGGTTTTGGCCTGCTCGGTCAGCTCCGCGATGGCGGCCTCATAGGCAGGGCCGACGGAGGTCTTCAGCGCCTCTGACGCTTCTGCGATGAGGGCATCGGCCTCTTCGGGCAGGATCGCGTCGTTTTCGGTCAGCTTCATCACCTTGGCGCGGAAATCGGCCATCAGCGGACTGTCGACGCCGCTCTCATCAAAGGGCGCGCCGGTGATCACGCCTTTCGCATCGGCCAGCACGTAGGTGTAAACAAAGGCCGGCGGCTGGATGCCCATGCCGAGCGCAATGCGTGAATTTTCAAGGTTCTGCTCCAGATAGGCCGGGATGCCGTTCAGGCGCGAGATATAGGCCCTGGCGTCAGACGGGGAGCTGATCTGGTGCTGGTTGATCAGGAAGGCCGGGATTTCCGACTGCGCCCCGTTCATCTGGTCGAACACATAGTGATGGTGGCGGAACGGGAAGTCGTTCTCGGCCTGCTGGAAGTTCAGCTCCGCCATATGCCAGGACAGCTGCGCCTGATGGTCCAGCCTGGCCGGGTCGAAGCTCGCCTTCATCTCGGCAAGGTCTGTCCGCTGAATTTCCAGTTCTTTCAGGGCGTTGGCATCCGAGACGTCATCCCACTCTCCATAATTGTCCTTGATGCCCAGATAGGTCTGCGAGATCGGGCTACGGGAAACGGTCTCGGCGAATTTCTGGTCGAACCAGGCGTTCAGCCGCGCAGACTCTGCCGCGATCTCTGCGTCGGTCGGCACAGCGGGGGAGGCGACCGCCTCTAGGGCGGCCGTCTCGGTTCCTGCAGCAGGCGCTACAGCCGCCTCCTGAAGGGCACAGCCAGCGGTCGCGATGAGCAGCGCAAGCACGGAAGAACGGGCGATCAGTCTGGAATTCATGGAGGCCTCCGAATAACGGGAATCTGTAATCTTGACGGGCAGTCTTAACGCTTTTTTCGCTTTCGTTAACCTTTGCCGCCTAACTCTTGGTAGACTAGGAATCATATCGACTGAGTCGGCATCGCGACACGGTCGAACAGCATTTGCCCGGCGCGTATCTTTGCCGATGGCGGGAGTGAAAGCAGCATGGACAGCATCAACCGCATGCATGAGAGCCCGTCTGACGACGTCGAAATGACCGGCGACGAGGCCTTCACCGGCTCCAGCGCCCGGATCGACGTGATGCAGCTCCTGTTCTGGGGCTGCCTGCTGATCTCGATTGCCGCTGCCAGTGTTGCGCTTGCCTGGCCGAAAGCCTCCGGCGCACCAGGACCGATCCTGTTGATCGCCATGGGCTCGGGCGGCCTTGTCTTCCTGCTGTGGACGGTGCGCGGCGCAGGCCGCATGCTGGGCCTGTTCCCGGAAAAAGGCTCTGCCATCCGCGCGGCTCAGGCCAGCCAGCCCCGGTTCGGCTGGATCGAGGCGCTCGACGAAAGCGTGCTGATCGCCGATCAGGGCGGCGCCCCGGTTGCCGCGAACACCGCCTACATGGATCTCACCAGCATGGCGCTGATGGTCAGCCAGGGCGACAATGCCCCGGTCACCGTCGACCGCCTGTTCGGCGCCAGCCCCGGCCTCGCCGCGCCGGTCTACCGCCTGTCGAAAGACGCCAAGGCCGGCCATTCCCGCCGCGAAGTCCTGCCGCCGATCACCATCGGGCCTGAGCAGGTGCCGGCCCAGTACGAGATTTCCGTCTCGCCGCTGCCGCGCGGCAAGGTCCTCTGGCGCATCCGCCCCATCGCGGGCGAGCGCGAGGCGACCGGCGCCGCCGACCTCAAATCCCTTTACGTCGAAGACGCGCCGATGGGCTTCTTCGCCGCCCGTCCGGACGGCACGATCACCTATGCCAACTCCTGGCTGCGCGACACGCTGGGCCTGCCTGAGTCTGCCCGCAATGTCCGCATCGACGACATCATGCGCCCGGAATTCGTCAAGATGCTGGGCCGCGACAAGAAAACCGGCCTGCCGGGCCGGGTCGACATCCAGCTGCGCGGCCGTGACGGAATCGAAATCCCGGTCCACGCGATCACCACCTGGTCGGGCCGCGGCGTCGAGGCCGCTGGCCGCACCATTCTCCTGCCAAGCGCGCAGGCGCTGAATGGCGGGGAAGAACGCTTTGCGCTGACAGGCTCCCGCCCGGCGCGCATTGATGGCGACCCGATGTTCGACGATGCCCCCTTCGGCGCGGTCCGCCTGCAGGGCGACAGTGTTCAGGGTGCGATCATTCTGGATGCCAACCGCGCCATGATGGAAATGAGCAGCGGTCAGGCGTCCCCTGGCGGCCAGTTCTCCGCCCTGTTCCAGGCCGAAGAGGGCGACGATGCCCTCAGCGCCATTCTGGTCGACGCCATCGACAAGCCGATCGGCCTGAAGCTGGCTGGCAAGGACCCGCGCCACGTCAACGTGTTCGTCACGCTGGACGGCAATGGCCGCCCGTCGGTTGCCTACATCATGGACATCACCGACCAGCGCCAGCTGGAAATCCGGCTGGCCCATGGCGAAAAGATGCAGGCCATCGGCCAGCTCGCGGGCGGCGTTGCGCACGACTTCAACAATGTGCTTCAGGGCATCATCCTGAACAATGAACAGCTGATGGTCCGCCACCCGCTGGGCGATCCGTCGTACGCAAACCTTCAGTCGATCAACGAATTCGCCATGCGCGCGAAAGAGCTTGTGAAGATGCTGCTCGCCTATGCGCGCCAGCAGACCTTCAAGCGCGAGATCTTTGCGGTGCCGGACTTCCTCAGCGAGTTCTCGATCCTGCTGCGCCAGCTGCTCGACGAGCGGATCGAGCTGGAAGTCAAGCATGGCCGCGACGTGCCCTATATCAAGGCCGACAAGAACCAGCTCGAAAATGCCATTCTCAACCTGGCGACCAATGCGCGCGATGCGATGCTCAGCCACAAGAATGGCGGCAAGCTGACGATCCGCACGTCCCGCGCCACCGGCGCCGACGCTCACGCCAAGGGCTTCAAGTTCGTCGAGGATGGCGAATACATGCTGATGGAAGTGGAAGATTCCGGCCACGGCATGCCGAAGGATGTGATGGAAAAGATCTTCCAACCCTTCTTCACCACCAAGGAAGCCGGTGTTGGCACGGGGCTTGGCCTCGCCACGGTCTACGGCATCATCAAACAGTCCGGCGGCTATGTCTGCACCACCTCATCGGTTGGCAAAGGCACGACGTTCCACATCTACCTGCCGGCCCTCAAGGCCGAAGATGTTCCGGCCCCGGTCGAAGTCACGGCAGCCGACAAGGTCGCCGCCCGCCCGATGGATATTTCCGGACGCGGCCGCATTCTCCTCATCGAGGACGAAGACGGCGTGCGCGGCATCGCGGCCTCGCTGCTGCGCTCACGCGGCTACGAAGTGGAAGAGGCCTGCGATGGCGAGGAAGCCATGGAAATCCTCGAAGACAATCCGCACAGCTTTGACCTCGTCATCTCTGACGTCGTCATGCCGGGCAAGGATGGGCCGACGCTGATCCGCGAAGCGAAAGACCTGCTGGGCCATGCCCGCGTGATCTTCATCTCCGGCTATGCCGAGCGCGACATTGCCCAACAGCTCGACGACGACCGTGCCGTCTCCTTCCTGCCGAAACCCTTCACGGTTCGTCAGCTGGCGGAACGCGTCAAACAGGAACTCGGCACCCCCAATCAGGAGGCCGCCTGAAAGGAAGCCGAAAAGGAGAGGGTCACATGAGCGAAGCGTTCACCCTCCACCCGATCGGTTCAGTTTCCTCCACGCGCGACACGCCCATCGATGATGACTGGGATGCCATCCCGGCCCATATCGATCTCGATCCGGAACAGTTTACGCCTGAGGCCCTGATGGGCCTCGGCGCATTTTCACATTGCGAAATCATCTTCCTGTTTGATCGCGTCCCGGACGAGAAGATCGAAACCGGCGCCCGCCATCCGCGCGGCCGGGAAGACTGGCCCCGCATCGGCATCTTCGCCCAACGCGGCAAGAACCGCCCGAACCGGCTCAGCGTCACCATCTGCCGCATCGTCTCGGTCGATGGCCTGCGCCTGACGGTGGAGGGCCTCGACGCCATCCACGGCACACCCGTACTCGACATCAAACCCGTCATGTCCGGCTTCGCCCCGCGCGGTGAGTTTTACGAGCCCGACTGGTCCAAGGAAATCATGGCCGGGTATTGGTAGGGCGCGCGTGTCCTGGTTGTGGGATAGAGCCCTCACCTCCCACACAGCTTCGCTGTGCGGGCCCCGCCTCTCCCAGAGGGAGAGGGGTTTCCCTCAAGCCTCCACGAATCTGTTGCAATGACGAAAGAACAACCCCTCTCCCGCTCGCGGGAGAGGAGGGACCCGCGCCCGTCAGGGCGTGGGAGGTGAGGGCTCTTATCCTCCCGGACTCACGGCGCCTTTATGCTCCTGCGCATGACCGACAACACCACCTTCCTCGAACAGGGCATCCGCGCCGCCCTCTACGCACTCGCTGATACGGCCAGCCGCGCGAACCTGCACTTGAAACCGAAGACAATCACCAAAAGTCTCAAACGCCGCTGCATGGCTGAGATGAGAGCCATCGCCGTGCTGATCCGCCGTCTGATCATGCTGATGGCGCTCTCGATCCAGCTCGCGCCCCTGAAGCCTCGCGCCCCGAAACCCGCGTCCAAAATCGAAAGCGCCGAAGACGTCACCGCCAGCTTCGGCCCGCAGCCGTCCGGCTTCAGTCTGGCACCGCCAAAGGCCGGGCCGCCTATACGGTGTTTAAACGGTGTTTATATGGTCCCTAAACGGTCCGTCGATGCCGCGCCGGTCATCGCGCGCCTCGTGGCGCTGATCAGAATTCTGAAGAATCCGGAACCGCATGCGAAGCGCCTCGCGCGCACAATCCAGCGCTGGCAGGCGAAGGGTGAAGCCAGGCCGCACGTGGTGCCGATGGCCGCTCGTCATCGCCTGGACCCGGAACTCGGCCTCGTCGCCAGCCTCCTGCCGCAGCTCCTGAACGAGGCGCTGAAAGGCTGGGCGGACACGAGCTGAGGCCCGCGTAAAATCTGGAATATTGCCGGAACGTGGTCGCGTTTCCGGCCGTCTGTACTGGCGCCCGGCCTCATGCTTCGACTTCGCTCAGCATGAGCCCTGGAAATCGCCTCAGGAAACCAACTCATCCTGAGCGAAGTCGAAGGATGGCAAGTGTGGGAATAACCCCCGATCACCCCTTCGCCCACAAGCCCTTCAGCACCCCTGCAAATTCTTCCGCGCGCTCCGCACACGCCCAATGTCCGGCGCCGTGTTCCACGTGCAGCGGCACATTGTGCTGCTTCGAGAAACGTTCGCCGACAGAAAGCTCAACGAACGGGTCGGTCTCACCCCAGAAGAGCTGTCCGGGGGAGGGCAGGTTCGCAAGGTCGCTGACCCAGGCGCCGGAAAAGCGAAGGCCAATGGCCGAGCGGTAGAGTTTCAGGATCGATTGGCGCATCGTCTTGTCGATCAGCGGCACTTCTTCTTTGGCCAGCGCCGCCGGCATGCCGCCCTGGATGAGAGAGGCTTCGAGGCGCGGCTTGTTGCGCATGTTCAGCATGACGAACTCACCCATCAGAGGCGTCGCCCACATCCGGGCGGTCTGGTGCCCGCGATACTCCGGATCGATCACCGCATTGGTGACACACCAGGTCCGGATCAGGTCCGGCCGGAGGCTGGCAATGCGCAGCGACAGCAGCGCGCCCCAGTCATGACCCACCAGATCAATCTTCTCGCCGAGCTTTTCGATCTCGCCGATCAGATGGTCAACATAGGCGTCCTTGGTGCAGGCAAAGCCTTTCGGCACCGGCGTGCCAAAGCCCGGCAGGGCAAGCGCGCGATACTCTGCTGGCGGAAGGCCAAGCGCCGCCACCAGCGGCTTCCAGAGATGCGGCGTGTCCGGCACGCCATGGATGAAGACCTTCATCGCCTATTCCTTTGCGGCGGGTTCCCAATAGGTCTCCGCCGGGAACACTTCGTCCATGGTTCCGGCAATCGACGGCCCATAGACCGGGTTCGGCAGGATGAACCAGCCATTGCCCCAGAGCGTGTCGAAGCTGGCAGATGCGGTCAGCGCCTTGCGTGCTGGCGGGGTGAGGGTCTTGTCATTGAAGATGTCGGCAATATCGCCCAGCTGATCCCCGGCCAGGGCGATGACGCAGTAATTATCGGAGATCAGATAACGCCGGCCATCCTTGCCGCTGCCGCCGGGCGCATCGCCGCGCAGGAACAGGGTCTGCTCATGGGCGAACTCGCCAAGCCCTGCCGCTTTCAGCGTGTCGGCCGTACCGGCATAATTGGCATTGTTCCGGTTCGTGTTGACGATGATCTCAACGCCTGCCGCGCGGATGCGGTCAAACGCGTCCTTCACGCCGGGAATGGCGACGGCCTTGCCCGCGCCGGTCTTCTCCCACTGGTCCCAGACCTTCGGATCGAAACCGGTGCTCATCCGGTCGAACGCGGCCATGGAGCCGAGATTCCAGATCAGCGTCTCGTCGGCATCGAACACAGCGGCCAGGGGTTGATCTGCCCCGCAGGCGAGAAAGTCAGCGGACTCCGCCGTAGCACCCGGCGCCAGCACGACGCTGGCATTCGGGCGGCTGGCGGCTTTCGCCTCGACGTAAGACGCGATGGCGTTCCAGTCCTGCACCATGGCGACGCGCGCCTCGGCAGAGCCGAATAGCCATTGCTGGCCTTGCGTCGGCTCGACTGGCGTGGGCGGCGGAACTTCCACAGTTTCGACGATGGTAACGGTCGTGGTTTCCGCTGGGACAGGGTCCGAAGGAAAGGTCTGACAAGCGGCAACAAGGGCGAGGGCGGTGAGGGAGATGAGATGTTTCATGCCGCTTTTTTCCGTCAATCCGACGGAGAAGTCTATCGCAGTATCAAGACAAGGGACCAAAAGGGTTCCCTTTCGTCACGCTTGCGGGCGGGCTACGCTTCCGCCATTGATACGGGCAAACCGGCGACCGGAGGAACACGTCATGAAAACCAAAATCACCGAAATGTTCGGCATCCAGCACCCCATCATTCAGGGCGGTATGCATTATGTCGGCTTTGCTGAAATGGCGGCCGCCGTTTCCAATGCAGGCGGGCTGGGCATCATCACCGCTCTGACGCAGAAAACCCCGGCAGACCTGGCGAATGAGATCGCCCGCTGCAAGGACATGACCGACAAGCCGTTCGGCGTGAACATCACCTTCCTGCCGTCCACCACGCCGCCGGACTATCCGGCCATCGTGGAAGCCGTCATCAAGGGCGGCGTGAAAGTGGTCGAGACCGCTGGCAACAACCCGTCTGCCGTGCTGCCGCACCTGCAAGGCGCCGGCATCAAGGTGATCCACAAATGTACCGCCGTCCGCCACGCGCTGAAGGCCCAGTCCATCGGCTGTGATGCGGTCTCGGTCGATGGCTTCGAATGCGGCGGTCACCCTGGTGAAGACGATGTGCCAAACTTCATCCTTCTGCCGCGTGCCGCTGATGAGCTGGACATCCCGTTCGTGTCCTCTGGCGGACAGGCCGATGGCCGCTCGCTGGTCGCCTCTCTGGCCTTCGGCGCGCAGGGCATGAACATGGGCACGCGCTTCATCGCCACGAAAGAGGCCCCGGTGCACGAGAACGTGAAACAGGCGATCCTCGCCGCCTCTGAACTCGACACCCGCCTCGTCATGCGGCCGCTGCGCAACACCGAGCGTGTGCTGAACAACGCTGGCGTTGAGCGCCTGCTGGAAAAAGAGAAGCGCCTTGGCTCCGACATCAAGTTCGAAGACATCATCAACGAAGTTGCCGGTGTCTATCCGAAGATCATGGTCAATGGTGAAATGGATGCCGGCGCGTGGAGCTGCGGCATGGTCGCGGGCCTCATCCACGATATCCCGACCTGTAAGGAACTGATCGACCGGATCATGGCTGAAGCCGAAGACATCATCTCCAACCAGATGATGGGCATGCTGGCTGGCAAGGTTCCGGCCTGATCGCATGGGGTTGGGAAACCTGAAGCTTTCCGCAGGGCTGCTGGCCGGGCTGATCCTGTCAGCCTGCGCCAGTGCGCCGGTGGAAGAGGCGGCCTCGCCGCTGGCAATGTGTCAGGTGATGAGCGCAGACGATGCGGGCCTGGCGGAGCGGCTCTCGCCGAGCGGTGCCACGCTGGACGATTTCTGCGCTTGCTTCGTGACGGTGCAGGCGGGGCTCGATGACACGCAGCGCACCGAGACATTCGCGCTGATGTCAAAAATCACCGCACTGCGCGATGGGACAGATCAGACAACGGAAGACATTGCCGAGCTGATGGAAGACGACCGCGATGGCGCGCAATACGGCTTCCCGGAAGAGCGGTTCAAATACGCGGCCCAGCCCATTGAGGACTCAATGACAAAGGCCCGCCGCGACCGGACGAGCTGCGTCGCGCCCTAGACAATTTCGACGCGGGGACCACCGGCTTCGATCCGGCCGACAATCGTTGCGCCCGAATGCCCGTGACGTGCGAAGAGGGCGAGAACATCCTCTGCCACGTCCGGACGGCAGGAGACGAGCAGGCCGCCGCTGGTTTGCGGGTCGCACAGAATGTCCTGCTCGACATCACTCATCTGGCCAGAGACGAGATGGCGGACAGAGTCCCAGTTGCGGCCAGAGGCACCGGTCTTCACGCCCGCTTCGGCCAGTTTCCGGGCGCCGTCGAACACAGGCACTTTCGCCTTTTCGATCACCAGCGTGACGCCCGCGCCGCGCGCCATTTCGCTGCCATGCCCGATCAGGCCGAAGCCGGTAATATCTGTCGCGGCATGCACACCGTCCATGGCAGCAAGGTCCGTGCCCGGCGTATTGAGGCGCGTCGTGGAGGCGATCATTTCGGCATAGTGCTGGGGCTCAAGGATCTCCCGCTTCAGCGCGGCGGAATAGATGCCGATGCCGAGCGGCTTGCCAAGGATCAGAACGTCACCCGGTTTCGCATTGGAGTTCATCAGGATGCGTGCCGGGTCGACCAGGCCCATGGCAACGAGGCCATAGATCGGCTCGGCTGCGTCAATCGAGTGGCCGCCCGCAATGGGCGCGCCCGCCGCCTCGGCCACAGACTGTCCGCCTGCCAGGATGGCGCGAATCGTCTCCGGCGAAATCCGGCCAATCGGCATGCCGACAATAGCGAGCGAGAAAATCGGCTTTGCGCCCATGGCGAAGACATCGGAGAGGGCATTGGTCGCCGCGATGCGCCCGAACGTGTGCGGGTCATCCACGATGGGAGTGAAAAAGTCCGTCGTCGCGACAAGGGCGGTCGTGTCGTTGATCTTGTAGACGGCGGCGTCATCGCTGGTGCCGGCATCGACCAGAAGATCCTTCGAGCCCAGCGAGAGCGGCATTTCCGAGAGAATGTCGGCCAGCACGTTCGGGGCGAGCTTGCAGCCGCAGCCGCCGCCATGGGCAAGGCTGGTCAGGCGCGGTTCGGCAGGCGTGTCTGTGATCGTGTCGGGCATGTGTGGTCTCCGGTTTGGCTGGCACCTTAGCGCTCTGGCGCGCCGGGGAAAACCTGATAGGTCTTTAGCCGATGCCATACCTTGAAACCGTTACAGATCTCAGCCCGGAAAACCTCGCCCGCTATGACGCCATCATCGATGTGCGGTCTCCGGCGGAGTTTGCTGACGATCACCTGCCGGGCGCGATCAGCCTGCCGGTGCTCTCGAATGACGAACGGGCGATTGTTGGCACGATCTACAAGCAGGAGAGCCCCTTTCGCGCCAATCGGATCGGCGGCGCCATCGTGGCACGCAACATTGCCGGTCATCTGGAAACGGCGCTTGCCGACAAGCCGAAAAGCTGGCGCCCTCTGGTCTATTGCTGGCGCGGCGGGATGCGCTCCAATGCCATGGCGACGATCCTGTCCTCCGTTGGCTGGCCGGTTGGCATCGTGAAGGGCGGCTACAAGACATGGCGCCGCGAAGTCGTCGCCGGGCTGGAACAGGACGAGACGCTGCTGCCGATCCGCCTGATCGACGGCCAGACCGGCACCGGCAAGACGGCGCTGCTGCATGCCATCGCGGAACAAGGCGGACAGGTGATTGACCTGGAAGGAATCGCCAATCATCGCGGCTCCGCCTTCGGGGATTTCGGCGAGGACACCCAGCCAGCTCAGCGAATGTTCGAAACCGACCTCTGGCAGCGCCTGCGCCAGCTCGACCTGTCAAAGCCGATCTATGTCGAGGCCGAGTCCGCCATGGTCGGCCGCCGCCGGGTGCCCCGCCGCCTGTGGCAGTCCATGCTGGCGGCGCCGCGTATCGAAGTGCACATGCCGGCGAAGGCGCGGGCGGACTATCTGGTCGGCGCGTATGCGGACATTATCTCAGATGCTGGCCGCCTGGCTGCGGCCATCGGCAAGCTGAAGGGCCTGCAGTCAAAGGAAACGATTGAGGCCTGGCTGGCACTGGCGTCAAAGGGGAATTTCCCGGAGCTCGCCCGCCAGCTGATGGAGCTGCACTATGATCCGCTCTACGCGCGCAGCCGCAAGCGGCGCGAGGACAAGCCGGAATATGTGATTGAACTGGTCGGGGCAGGCGAGGAAGACTTCAAGGCCGCCGCAACGGCCTTGCTGGCCTAGCGCCCGCGCGCTTCTTCCGTGCCGAGACGGGCCAACTCATCAGCCCATTCGTTGCCGGGGTCGCCATTGTGGCCCTTCACCCATTTCCAGGTGATGTCGTGGCGCTGGCAGGCCTCGTCCATCGCCATCCAGAGGTCCTGATTCTTGACCGGCTTTTTCGCGGCGGTCTTCCAGCCATTGCGTTTCCAGCCATGGATCCACTTGGTCAGGCCGTCCTTCACATAGGTGGAGTCGACATTCAGGGTCACCTTGGAGGGGCCTTTGAGCGCATTCAGCGCCTCGATCACGGCCAGCATCTCCATCCGGTTATTGGTGGTGGCCTTGTCGCCGCCCCAGAGTTCCTTGCGGTGGCCGCCCGCGATCAGGAGCGCACCCCAGCCGCCGGGGCCGGGATTGCCACTGCAGGCGCCATCCGTCCAGATTTCAATCGTATCGGTCATGGATCTGAGGTGCTGAGTTTCGCCGGATGCGTCAAGCGTCAGAAGACGTTGACGTCCACATCCGCGATCTGGTTCGCGGGCTTCACGATGGCATGGAAGAGCAGCCCACAGCCCGCCCCGGCGAGCGCTCCGATCATACCGCCAGACAGCAGCGCGCCGAGCCCGCTGAGGAAGCCACCCAGAAAGCCGAACCCACCCGTCGTGGTGCCGACAAGGATCGCGCCCCATATACTGCCCCAGCGGACATAAGGCGGGCGCCGCACAATGCCGCGATAGGGCAGGCGTCCGATGGAGAGGCCAAGCGCCAGCCAGGCCGCGGGCACGGTGATGAAGAAGAGGAAGAAATTATAGGTCGCCAGCTGTGCCCCGCCATACAGGCCATTCATGAAACCGCCGCCACTACGAAGAAAACTTGAGTTCGCAGACATGCCCAGCAATCCGTCCACAAGAGCCGCGACGCCAGAGCACACGGCACCCAGCAGCGTCACCCCGAGGCACGCCGCCATGGATGCCATCAGCAGGCCCATCTTGATCCGTTTGAACTGGCGGCGTTGTACGGCGCCCGCATAGCTCGGCAGGGCTGGTTCTACTGGCCCGCTGTCTGCCTCTTCACTCATGCACCATAGCCTTCAGCCGTGTTCACCTTGCGATGAAAGGCCAGGCGTCCGGCATATTCGAGGGGGTTTTTGGGCTTTACGAGGGCACCGGCGGGCGTTGATGACCAGTCGACCAGCCGTGTGAGGAAGAAACGCAGGGCGGCGCCGCGTGCCAGAACCGGCAAGGCGTTGCGCTCTGCTGTCTCCAGCGGGCGCACGCTTTCATAGCCCGCAATCAGCGCCGCGCCCTTGGAGAAATTATAGTCCAGCGAGGGCCCGCCGCCATCCTCGAACGCCCAGGCATTCAGGCAGATGGCGAGGTCATAGGCCAGCGCATCGGTGCAGGCGAAATAGAAGTCGATGGCGCCGGAGAAATGATCGCCCAGAAAGAACGCATTGTCCGGGAAGAGGTCTGCGTGGATCGTGCCGCGCGGCAGGCCAAGCGCCTGCGGCTTGGCCGCAGCGATCTCTGACAGGTCCGCGGCGATGGCCTCTGCGAGACCGGGCTGCAGGCCTTCCGCGTCCGCTTCGCGGCCCGCCCAAAGGCGCGGCCAGCTTGCCGGGCCGAGGCTGTTTTCCCGCACCATGTCAAAGTCGGCGAGCGCCAGATGCATCCGCGCCAGACCCGCGCCGAGTTCACGGCACTGGGTCACGTTCGGCTTGCGCGGCGAGAGGCCATCGACGAACGAGACGATCAGGGCCGGACGGCCTTCCAGCGTCCGCAAGGCCGCTCCGTCGCGCGCCGCAATCGGCGATGGGCAAGGGAAGCCCTTGGCCGCAAGGTGCTGCTTCAGGCCGATGAAGAAAGGCAGGTCCGCCGCGTTCACCCGTTTCTCGAACAAGGTGAGAATGAACCGGCCCTTTTCGGTCTCAAGGTAATAGTTCGAATTCTCGACGCCCTCGGCAATCCCCTTGAAGGCAAGGGGCGCGCCGAGGTCGTACTCGCTCAGGAACGCGGCCAGCGCGTCATCGGGAACTTGCGTGTAGACAGCCATACAGCCCGATTAAGCTGCCTTGCCGATCATGTCACGCTGCAGCGTTTTCCCGGCCCACAGATAATGAAGCGCTGCCCAGCCATACAGCGAGGCGAAAATGATAATCGACCATTGAAGCCCGCGGGCATTGGCGCTGTTGCAGGCCGCCGCTTGGTCTGCGGCGAGGCCGGTTACATCCTTGCACATGGCGAGTGTCAGGCCGAGATCGGCCCCTCCGAGCATCATGTTTTTCAGGATGGTCGACAGGATGCCGATCAGGGTGGGGCCGAGGCCGATGCCGATCAGGTTCACGGCAAACAGCGTCAGCGCCACAGCCGTCGCGCGCATCCGGGAATCGGCGACACCGGTTGAGACTGCATACATTGGCCCAAGATAAAAATAGTGCAGCGTCGCGGCTGCCATCAATGGGGGCAGCATAAGCGGCACGGTCGGTGCGAGATAGCCAAGCCAGTAGAGCGGCACAGACAGGCCCATGCCGAGCGCCGGCATCCAGGATAGTGCTTTCGGATGGCGTACGGACATCTTGTCAGCCAGGAAGCCGGACAGGAACACGCCAATCGCCGCCATAAGCCCGATGACCAGGCTGAAGATCAGCGCTGCTTCGGTCAGGCTGAGGCCATGGGTGCGCCGCAGGAATGAGGTCGAGAATTGGGCAATGCCATAACCGGCAAAGGAGGCGATGGATGCGCCCGCGACCACATGGACATAGGTCGGCTTCTTCATCAGCAACTTGAACGACGCGATAAAGCCCATCTTCTCCAGCGGGGTGCCGGTTGCTGTAGGCGGATCTGTATAGCCGCGCGGCGGTTCCTTGATGGTCATACCGAGGACTGCGGCAATGATTACGCCCGGCAGGCCGACGGCGACAAATGCGATGCGCCAGCCTTCCATGCTCTGCCAGTCAATGGCGTCACGCGCCCAGGTCCAGCCCCAACCGTCTAGCAAGTTGTGTACATTGTGGCCGGTCACGTAGTCATTGATCGGCCCACCAGCGAGGCCGGCGATCATTCCGCCAAGCGGAACGCCAAGCGCATAGATCGATGCGGCGGTCGCGCGGCTGGAAGGCTTGAAATAGTCCGCGATGACGGACTGGGCCGGCGGGGTACAGCCCGCCTCACCCACACCCACCAGAAGACGAAACATGAAGAGGGAGGCAAAGCCGAGCGCAAAGCCGCACAGGACGGTCATCAGGCTCCAGATGGTCAGCGACACAACGATGATGCCGATGCGGCTGCGTCGTTCGGCGAGGCGCGCAATCGGGATGCCCAGTGTCGTGTAGAAGATCGCGAAGGCGAGACCGCCCAGCACGCCCATGTGCCAGTCTTCCAGCTTCAGCGAGGTCTTCATCGGCTCGGTCAGGATTGCGAAGATCGACCGGTCGATGAAGTTGAAGATGTAAACGACGAGTAGGGCGCTCAGCACATAGGCGCGGTAAGCGGGCGTGCCAAATCCTGTCTCGTGTCCCGGTCGGGCTGCGGCGGCGTCGGTCATGGGCGTCTCCTGTCAGGTGGCCGGGTTGCACATCATCCTTGTGCGGCGTGTGAGGCCGGGTCGTAGCGGTCGCGCATATAGGTGCGCGCGGCGAGGAAGTAGCAGACCGCTGCGATGAGGAAGAACATCACGGTCGCGATCATGGATTGGCGCAGGCCCTCGGCATAAGCGGTACAGAGAGCCGGGCCATCGGCACCGAGCTCGGCGACATTCACGCCGCAATATTTCGGTTCGAACGCGCCGAATTGATCGGCCAGACCCTGGCTGGCGAGGCTCGCCTGCATGAAGTGCGTGCTCATCCAGCCGGTGAAGAGGGGGCCGATGCCGTTGCCGATGAGAGCGATGATCAGCAGCAGAACCGAGATCGTCGTGGCACGCGACCGAGGACTGACAATGGCTGTGCCGACCGTGTACTGGGCGCCGAGATAGGCATAGTGCGCGATGCCGGCGACAATCCAGAGGCCGAACGCCATGGAAAGCGACGAGGCAAGGAAGGCGGCGGTGTAGGCCGGGATGGCGATCAGCAGGCCAACGCCAGGCAGCCAGGCGGCCACGGCCGGGAACCGACCCGACAGCTTCTCTGACAGGAACCCGCCCATGAACGTGCCGAACGCGGCGACGGCGGCCAGCGGCGCGCCATAGTTCACGGCAGCTTCATGCACGCTGACCCCATGTACGCGCATCAGGAACGGCGCCTGGAAGGTGATCAGGCCATAGCCGACAAAGGCCACGAAGGCGGCGCCGAGGGACAGGGTCCAAAAGGTCGGCTTGGCGGAAAACTCTTTGAAGGCCTCGAAGAAGCCAGCCTTGTCCGTGCGTCCATCTGGTGGATCGGAATAGCCGCGCGGGGGTTCCTTGGCGGTGAGCCAGAGCACAATGGCGAGCACGATTCCGGGCAAGCCAATCGCGACAAACGCGATGCGCCAGCCTTCGACATTGTCCCATTGGATATGATCGAACAGGAAGCCGAGGCCGAGCGAATGCAGCCACGCGCCCATGTCCGGGCCCTTGATAGAGGCGATCGTGCCACCGAACAGCTGGGCAAGAACACCGCCCAGCGTCACGCCCATGGAATAGATGCCGAGCGCATTTGCCCGGCTCTTGGGTGGATAATAATCGGTGATCAGGGAGTTGGCCGGCGGGGTGCAACCGGCTTCACCGATTGCCACGCCGACGCGGAACAGGAGCAGCCAGAGGAAGCCGGCGGCCAGACCGCACAGCGCCGTCATGACTGACCAGATGATGATGCAGAGACCGATGATAAAGACGCGGTTGCCGCGGTCGGCCCACATCGCAATCGGAATCCCCATCAGGGCATAGAACAGCGCAAAGGGCGGGCCGTTGAGCAGGCCCCATTGGGCGTCGTCGAGACCAAAGCTGTTGATGATCGGCTGAGCGACCACGGTCAGAACCGTCCGGTCGATGAAGTTCAGCGTGTAGACCAGCATCAGGGAGATCAGGACATAGGACCTGTACCCGCGAGAGCCAAAACCGGTAATGTAGCCAGGCTGGGCCGCCTGGCCAGTCGTTGTATCGGTCATGCCGTCTCCTCTGTTGCAGGGTGCGCGCTTCTCGCCGGGCGCTTGCTGCCGTTGGTGCTACGGTACCGGCCCCGGCGCCCGCTGCAAGTCTTATCGTCACGTAATGATCAGATCAGTCCTGCGGCCCGGAAGCTGGTGACCCCGCCCGTGCCAGCGATCAGGTGATCGTGGACTTCGATTTCGAAGGGGGTAAGCGCGTCGATAATTTCCCGCGTCATGTCGATATCGGCGCGCGAGGGCGTGGTGTCACCCGAAGGGTGGTTGTGTACCAAGATCAGGCTGGAAGCGGCCAGCTCCAGCGCCCGCCGGGCAATCTCGCGCGGATAGACCGGGGCATGATCCACTGTGCCCTGGCCCATCACCTCGTCGGCGATCAGCTGATTCTTGCGGTCCAGGAAAAGCACGCGGAACTGCTCGCGCGTTTCGTGCTGCATTTCGCGGCGGACATAGTCCAGCAGGGCAGACCAGGACGAGATCACTTCGCGCTTGCGGATTTCCTGAAGGCTCGCCCGGCTCTGCAATTCGGCGACGGCTTTGAGATAGGCGGCAACCGTTTCGCCCACACCGTCCACTTTCACGAGATCGGCCGCCGGGGCGGCGAGCACGGCGGAGAGGCCGCCAAACTTTGCTTCAAGCGCTTTCGCAATCGGCTTCACATCCCGGCGCGGGATGAAGGCCATCAGCAGGACTTCGAGGATTTCGTAGTCATCCAGCGCCGAGGCGCCGCGCGCCAGCAGCTTGCCGCGCAGCCGCTCGCGATGACCTTGCCAGTGAGGTTTATCGGTGTCCGGTTTCATCCCTGCGGAGAAACCACGAAATCGCGCTGCGAAAAAGAGGCGTCAGGCCCTGGTGTCGACCTTGTAGGGCTGGTGCCAGCCTTTGGGGGAGGTGGTGAAGATCTCAAACCCGGTTTCCGTGACGCCGACAGAATGCTCGAACTGGGCCGAGAGCTGGCGGTCGCGGGTCACCGCGGTCCAGCCGTCCTGCAGAATGGCAGCGTCCCGGCGGCCAAGGTTCAGCATCGGCTCGACCGTGAAGAACATGCCTGGCTTCAGTTCCGGGCCGGTATTGTAGTTCGAAGAGTGGACGACGTTCGGCTCGTCATGGAACAGGCGGCCGAGGCCGTGACCGCAGAAATCCTCAACCACGGACAGACGGTTCGCGCGGGCGATCTCGCTGATCGCACCCCCAATGTCGCCAAACCGGGCGCCGGGCTTAACCTGGGCGATACCAGCCATCATGGCCTCATAGGTGAGGTCCATCAGCCGTTCGGCCTTCCGCTTCACTTCGCCGACGCCGTACATGCGCGAATGGTCACCATGCCAGCCATCGATGATGAGCGTCACGTCGATATTGGCGATGTCGCCATCTTTCAGCGGTTTTGCCCCCGGAATGCCATGGCAGATCACGTGGTTCACCGAGATGCAGGAGGCATGGCGATAGCCGCGATAGCCGATCGTCGCGGAGACCGCGCCATGGTCCATCACGAACTCGCGGACCAGATTGTCCAGGTGTTCGGTGGTCACGCCCGGCTTCACTTCCGGCACCAGCATGTCGAGGCACTCAGCCACCAGCCGCCCGGCCTTGCGCATGCCTTCGAAGCCTTCGGCATCGTGGGTGCGGATTTCGCCTGTGCGCATGGGCAGGAGGAGGTTGGTGTCGGTCATTTTTATGCCTTTGAAGGGCCTGTGATCAGAAACAGGCATCTTTTCAGGACAGATAACAGTTTGCGGCCCGAAATTCCACTGTGCGGAGTGCGAATGACCTGCGCTGCAAGACTTGCCGCGAGGTTCACCTTGGCGTCGGGCGCATGATCTCTTTAATGTGGAAGCCAGGGTGCAAGCGACACCTGCTGTATATGTCCGGCAAGGGGAGCCTCATGAAGCGTCAGATCAGTCCTATCCTTTCAGCATTGGCCCTGTTCAGCATGGCCTCCTGCGCAACCGCGCCAACTGTTGAGCCGGCCGCCACCCCGTTCGAGCATCTTGCGGATGCGGAAATGCCAGCCGGATTTTCAGCAAATGGACTGGCCGCGCTGGACGCTGCGATGCGGAATTCGGTGGATGAGGGAACGGTGAGAGGAGTTTCCACGCTGCTGGTGAAGGACGGCAAGGTCATCAATTATGACCAGTACGGCATCCGCCGGGCGGCCGACCAGGCGCCCATCACTGAAGACACCATTTTCCGTATCTATTCCATGTCGAAGCCGATTACGGGCGTCGCCCTGATGACGCTTTATGAGGACGGAGCGTTCAGTCTGGACGACCCGATCACGAAATTCGCACCGGAACTGGCCAACCTGAAAGTATTCCAGGGCCTCAATGAGGCAGGGGAGCCAATCCTGGTTAATGTCGACCGGCCCGCCACGATGCGGGAATTGATGAGCCATACTGCGGGCTTCGCCTATGGCCTGTTCAGTGACGATCCGGTCAACAAGATGTTCGCTGAGGCTGAAGTGCTGCGTTCACCTGACCTTGATACCTACATTTCGCGGCTCGCGACCGTGCCGCTGCTCTACCAGCCGGGCACCAATTGGGCCTACAGCACGGCGGTCGATGTTCAGGGCTACATCGTCCAGAAGCTGAGCGGAAAGCCGCTCGGTCAATACCTGCAGGATGAACTCTTCTCCCCGCTCGGCATGACGGACACCGGCTTCTTCGTGCCGGATGACCAACGCGACAGATTTTCAGACGTCTTCACCCCGAACGCCGAGACGGGCGAGTTGGAAGTGCTGAGCGCGCCCGGCTTCGAATTCCGCGAAGGCGAGATCGGAATGGAGGCGGGCGGTCACGGCCTCGTCTCGACCATCGGGGATTATGCCCGGTTCTGTCAGATGCTGGTCAGTGGGGGGGAACTGAACGGTGTTCGTATCCTGAAACCTGAGACGGTGAAACTGATGCGGACCAATGTGCTGCCCGAAGGCGTGAGCCTGTTTTCTGACGGGATCAGCCCCAACCCGCAAATGGCCGGGCAAGGGTTCGGGTTGGACTTTGCGGTCTATGTCGATCCTTCCGCGACCGGATCCAGCCAGCCTGAAGGCTCTTACTATTGGGGCGGCGCGGCCGGCACATGGTTCTGGATCGATCCAAAAAACGACCTGTTCTTCATCGGCATGATCCAGCGCTTTCCGGGCAGCACGGACAGGGCCATGCGCAAGGAATCCGCCAATCTCGTCTACCGCGCGCTTGCAGAGTGACGCTGCTTGGAGGATGGAACTGGAATGACAGATCGCACCCAGCCCACCGCAGCCGTCCTGCTGATCGGAGACGAGATCCTCTCCGGCCGCACGCGCGACATCAATCTGCAACAGATCGCGACCTATCTGGCGCCGCTCGGCATTCCCGTCCGGGAGAGCCGCACCGTGCCGGATATCGAGGATGAGATCGTCGCCGCAGTGAACGAGCTGAGGGCGAAATACACCTATGTCTTCACGACAGGCGGCATCGGCCCGACGCATGATGACATCACTGCCGATGCTATCGCCAAAGCGTTCGGCGTCGGCATTTCGGAACATCCGGAAGTGACCGCCATGCTGGCTGAGCGCTATGCCGCGATGGGCACCGAGTACACGCCGGCCCGGCGCCGCATGGCGCGCATTCCGCACGGGGCGAGCGTGGTGGCCAATCCGGTCTCCGGCGCGCCGGGCTTCCAGACCGGGAATGTGTTCACCCTGGCCGGCGTACCTCAGGTTGCCCGCGCCATGCTGGAAGACATCGGTCCAAGGCTGGAAACCGGTGCTGTGGTGCACAAGATCACGATCCGGGGCATTGGACTCCGGGAAGGGGACATCGCAGAGCCGCTGGGCGCGCTGGCGAAAGAGATGCCGCTCGTTTCGTTCGGCTCGTATCCCTGGTTTCGTTCGTTGGGCGACAATGGGGTTCACCTCGTCGCCTCCACACTTCATGAAGAGCTGACGGATGAGATCGTCGCGAAACTCTCGGCGATCATCGAAGCAACGGGCGTAAGACCCGAACGGCTGGAGGACGCCAATTCATGACAACATTTCTGACGCGAACACCCGTAATCTGGGCGCTGTTTGCTGCCTCGATCCTGATCACGGTGGGCTTTGGCCTGATGGCCCCGGCCGTCGGCGGGCAATATCTCGACAGTATCCTGACGGGCGCTGGCGCGCAGAAACACCTTGCGGCAATGACCGGACCGCAGCGCTCGGCGCATTTCTGGATCACGGCCCTGCTCGATACGACCTACCCGCTCGCCTATGGTGGCTTCTTCGCGGCCATGGCGCTGCGTTTCTTCGGTCGCTTCGGCAAGCTCGCCGCTCTGCCGGCTTTTGCGACCATTGTCGTAGACCTGACCGAGAACACCGTCCAGGCGCTGGCGCTCTCCGGCGCGGCCAACGTGCTCGACGCCAAGAGCTGGCTGACGCCGCTGAAATTCTACCTGTTCGAAATCGCTGGGGTTATCGCGGTCATCGCGCTTGTTATCGCCATCGTGAACATGTTCCGCAAGAAAACCGCCTGATCATCTTTGGGCAGATAAAACAGGGAGGCTGTAATGGCTGACGACATCATATTGGTAGAACGCGACGGTCCTGTCGCGCTCGTGACGCTGAACCGTCCGGACGCGCTGAATGCGCTCAGCCGTGCGCTGCGCTCAGAGATCGTGCGCGTGTTCACTGAACTGAAGGACGATGCGGACATCCGCGCCGTCGTGCTGACCGGAGCAGGGCGTGCTTTCACGGCGGGCGTTGATCTCAAAGAGGCAGGCCAGACAGGATTTGCCCTCGGCGCTGACGAGGATTCAAAAGCCATCAACATCCTCGCCGCAATGGACGCGTATCCGTGGCCCATTATCGGCGCGATCAATGGCTTCGCGATCACGGGCGGCTTTGAGCTGGCGCTGATGTGTGATGTGCTGCTGGCTTCCGAGAACGCGCGCTTCGCCGATACCCATGCCCGCGTCGGCATCGTGCCGGGCTGGGGCCTGTCGCAGAAACTCTCGCGCCTCATCGGTATCAGCCGCGCCAAGGAACTTTCCTTCACCGGCAATTTCATCGACGCCGAAACCTCTGAGCGTTGGGGCCTTGTAAACCGTGTCTACAAGGCGGACGAGCTTGTGCCCGCCGCGATGAAGATGGCGCATGAGATGTGCGGCTCTCAGCCGGTGCTGCTGAAGAAATACAAGGCGCTGATCGATGACGGTTTCGGCATGTCCTTCAAGGATGCGATGAAGGAAGAAGTCCGCCGCTCGATTGAGCACGCAAATTCCGTGACGGCCGACGCCGTCGAAGAGGCCCGCAAGCAGGTGACTGCGCGCGGCCGCGACCAGCAGGGATAAGCCCGATGAGAGACGTAGTCATCTGTGAACCCGTCCGCACCGCCGTGGGTGGTTTTGGCGGCAGCTTCAAAACCGTGCACGCGCATGAAATGGCGAGCCATGTCATCAGCGAGCTGATGAAGCGCACCGGCCTGCCGCCCGAAGTGGTGGAAGACTGTATCTTTGCGCAATGCTATCCGACCATGGAAGCCCCGGCCTTCGGACGCATGGTGGCACTGGATGCGGGCCTGACCACCACGACCGGCGGCTATCAGATCGACCGGCGCTGCGGTTCCGGCCTTCAGGCGGTGATCAATGCGGTCATGCAGGTCGGCTCCGGCGCGAACGATCTTGTCATCGCAGGCGGTGCCGAAAGCATGTCGAACGCGCCTTTCTTTTCGATTGACATGCGTTGGGACATCAAGGGCGATGGCCTGATGCTGCATGACGGCCTTTCGCGCGGGCGCTACACTGCTGGCGGCAAGTTCCATCCGGTGCCGGGCGGCATGATTGAGACGGCGGAAAACCTTCGCCGGGACTATCAGATCACCCGCGAAGCGCAGGATGAATTCGCGTACAATTCCCACAAGAAGGCCGCTGCGGCTCAGGCTGCTGGCAAGTTCGACGAAGAGATCATTCCGTTCACGGTCAAGGGCCGCAAAGGCGACACCGTGGTCGACAAGGATGAGCATATCCGTGCGGACTCGACCATCGAGAAACTCTCCACATTGCGCGCCATTCGCGGCAAGGTGGATGCTGAGTCCACCGTCACGGCAGGCAATGCCTCCGGCCAGAATGATGGCGCGGCGGCCTGTATCGTCTGTACGCGCGAAATGGCCGACAAGTATGGCCTGAAGCCGCTTGGCCGGCTGGTCTCCTGGTCGGTCGCTGGTGTTGGGCCAGATGTCATGGGCATCGGCCCAGTGCCGTCGTCAGAGAAGGCGATGAAGCGTGCGGGGCTTGAGCTGAAGGACATCGACCTGTTCGAGCTGAACGAAGCCTTCGCTTCGCAGGTTCTCGCCTGCACCAAGGCGCTCGGCTTTGGCGACGACGACATGCAGCGGCTGAACGTCAACGGTTCGGGCATCTCGCTCGGCCACCCGGTCGGCTGTACGGGCGTGCGCATCCTGACCACACTGCTGCGCGAAATGGACCGCCGCGAGGCGCGCTATGGCGTCGAGACCATGTGCATTGGCGGCGGGCAGGGCCTCGCCGCCGTGTTCGAACGCGTCAGCTAGAACACATCCTCCGGCCTGACGTGGTGCGTGTTCAGCGCCACGATCAGGGCGAGGATGAACACGATACCGCCAAGGATGCTGGCTAAGGCGCTGGCTGAGTCGGCAAATCCCATTGCGGCCAGGTCGGTCGAGGCCGGGTTGGACATATGGCGGGCGCGCTCCATCGTACCGAAAGCCTGTCCGACATAGGCGGCACTCGCCAAGAATAAATGACTATACCCGATGATTGCCACGCCGGGCGATGGCCGGGTGCGCAGGATCAACATATAGACCAGCGCGATGCCGATAATGTGGACCGTGGAAAACAGGGCAGTGAATCCCGCTGTCGTGAGCGCTGCGGGGAGGTATGTTGAGGAAGCCGTCGTCATGGCGAGGACGATATGGGCTGCGACACCCACCGCCGCCAGCAGGAACCATAGGAAGGGCAGGGCTTTCAGCATGGGATCCTACTCTCAGGGCGCCGAGGCGCGGTTCCCCGATAGCATCTCCCGGCAAAACCGGTTATGTCCACCCCCGGATGCGGGCGTGGCGGAATTGGTAGACGCAAGGGACTTAAAATCCCTCGGCCGTATGGTCATGCCGGTTCGAGTCCGGCCGCCCGCACCATTCGATTGCAGTTGGCGCAAAGCGCTGAAAAATCGATCCAAAGGGTCGATTTTCGCAATCGAGTGATTCTTTTGAAGGTCCCCGCTTCGCTGTGGTGCGCAATGAAACAGGCTCAGGGCTGCTCGACCGCTATGCCGCTGCTTGTCACAAATCGATCCAGCGGGAGCGTCATTCAACGAATGGGTAAATGAATTTATGCCCCCCTCCTGTTTACATGATTTGCAGTGAAATGCGCTTAGAACGGCTGACGTTCGACTGCCAACGTTCCAGCCCGAAACACTTGCGTCCCGATGTGGCACAGAAGCCGCGCCTCAGCAGAAATCGGCTTCATCTTCGCGTCAAACTCATGCCGAAAATGTATGATTGATATAGAGTAAATCGGGGAACCAATCGGGGTGGCACGCCATATGTAGGCGTGACGTAAAACCTGAAGGTCTGTGTCCCATGTTCCGCACCCTCCTTGCATCCGCCGTCGTCGCCCTGATGCCGCTGTCGGCGTTCGCTGGCCCCGAGGCCGAGGCACTCATCGCTGGCGCTGCCAATGATATTGCAGATCCGGTCAAAGGTGAGGAAGCCTTCACACGCTCCATCGACGTGGTTGCCGTGGCCCGTTTTGCCCTCGGCAAGCACGTCCGCCGCGTCACTGAGGACGAGCAGACCCGCTTTACGGCGGCCCTCAGCAACTTTCTGTCTGAAACGTTCCGGGACAATTCCGACAAGTTCCGCGATGCGGAAATCAAGGTGATTGGCTCTAAAGACCTCAAGCCGACCGACTCGATTGTCGAGACGCGGGTCACGCAGAAAGGTCAGGACCCGATGACGGTTCGTTGGCGCGTGATTTCCCGTGGCGGGGAATGGCGCGTGGTGGATGTCGAAGTGCTGGGCCTGTGGCTGGCCATCGAACAGCGCGCCCAGATCGGCGCCATCCTCGACCGGCCCCGCGCCACGATCGACGATGCAATCGCTGCGCTGTCCTGATCTGATCGAGACAAACAAAAAGCCGTCCGGTGTGCCCCACCGGACGGCTTTATTTCGTTCGCTTTTGTGTCAGTTCTTCAGCCAGGCCGGACGCACATAGTCTTCGCCGAGGTCATGCGCGACGGCTTCATGCGCGATCTTGCCGGCATCCACGGTCAGGCCGTTGGCGAGGTGCGGGTTGGCATTGATCGCCTCGCGCGCGCCAAGGTTCGCAATCTGCATCACGAAGGGCAGGGTGGCATTGTTGAGCGCATAGGTAGACGTGCGTGGCACGGCGCCCGGCATGTTCGCGACGCAATAGTGCAGCACGCCGTCGACGTCATAGATCGGGTCTTCGTGCGTGGTGGCGTGGCTGGTCTCGAAACAACCGCCCTGGTCAATGGCGATGTCGACCAGAACCGCTCCGGGCTTCATCGTCTTCAGCTGGTCACGGCTGATCAGTTTTGGCGCGGCGGCACCAGGGATCAGCACGGCGCCGATCACGAGGTCTGCGTCCTTGATGGCTTCGGCCAGCGAATGGGCAGTCGAATACATGGTCTTCAAGCCGCCGCGGAACTGTTCATCGAGTTCTGCCAAACGGTTATTGTTGCGGTCGAACACCGTCACGTCCGCGCGCATGCCGACCGCGATCTCGGCCGCATGGGTGCCGGAGACGCCGCCGCCAATGATGACGACCTTTGACGGGGCAACACCCGGTACGCCGCCGAGAAGAATGCCGCGGCCGCGCTTGGTGCGCATCAGGGCCCAGGCGGCGACCTGCATCGACATCCGGCCGGCAACCTGGCTCATCGGACGCAGCAGCGGCAAGCCGCCTTGCGCGTCGGTGACGGTCTCATAGGCAATCGCGAGGCAGCCCGATTTCTTGAGGCCTTCGGCCTGAACTGGATCGGGCGCCAGGTGGAGATAGGTGAACAGCGTGTGCGCCGGGGTCAGACGCGCGGTCTCGGTCGGCTGGGGCTCTTTCACTTTCACGATCAGTTCGGAGGCGCTGAAGACCGCATCGGCGTCCGGCAGGATTTTCGCGCCAACAATGGTGTAGGCTTCATTTGCAAAGCCGGAGCCGAGTCCCGCACCGTCCTGAATGTTGACCACATGGCCAGCGCGTACCAGTTCGCCGACGCTTTCCGGCGTCAGGCCGACACGAGATTCCTGTTTCTTGATTTCGGTTGGAACACCAATGCGCATAATTGCCTCCTTGGAGAATGAGGGTGCCTATAAACCTCATTTTGCGCAATTTCCACCCCATGTCTTTGCGGGGCAAAGTCTGGGTCAGGCGGCCTGTTCAATATCCGGCTCGAGCGGGTCCAGATCATCATCGTCGTCTTCGTCCGACTTGGCTTCGCCAATGGCAAAGCGCTCGGTCTCGTGGCTAAGCCAGGCGCTGACCTTGTCTTCCGGCACGTCGAGCGCGTTCAGCATGTCGATGACCATCTCGATGCCGCGCGGATCGCCCATGTTGAAGTGCGTCCGGATCCCAAGCCCGGCAAAACGCACCATGTCTTCCGGTGTGTCGACCGAGACAAAGCGCTTCAGACCCGGAAACCGCCGCTCCACCACCGGCGTCACGTCGTGTGACACTTCATAACGCGGCGAGCCGATCACCAGGGCGCGGGCATTCGTGCCGCCGATAGCCTCGATCAGTTTCATGTTCGATGCATCGCCGAACGAGACCCGGTAGCCGTCAGCCACAGCCGAGAGCATCCGGTCGGGGTCGAATTCGGTGGCGAGATAAGGGATGCCATGATCCTCCAGCGCGTCGACGGCGAGACGGCCGGTCTGTGTCATGCCGACGACGATCACAGGACGGTCAAGCAGCGGCGCGGTGGCTGGCGCGGATTCCATTTTGATCTGGGTCTGGCGGACGATGTGGCGGGAGAGGCGGGCGCCGAGGCCTGCCCAGGCCGGAGCGAGCGCCAGCGATAGGGCGACGGCTGCGACGACGCTACTCATCAGCGCGCCCGGCATGCCGGTAACGATGGCGCCCAGCGACAGAACGACGAGCGTAAACTCGGACCCCTGCGCCAACAGAAACGCCATCTGGGTTGCGCCCGGAACGCTCCAGCCATTTAGGCGCGCCGCGATAAAGCCGAGCACGGTTTTCATGCCGATCATTCCACCCGCTGCCAGCAGGACCAGCGGCAAGTTGCGCAGCAGGGCCGTGACGTCGATCGACAGGCCGACGCTGATGAAGAAGAAAGACAGGAGCAGGCTGCGGAAGGGGGCCATTTCCGTCTGCACTTCGTGGCGGAAGGGCGTGCCGGACACGGCAAGGCCTGCGAGGAAGGCGCCGAGTGTCAGCGACAGGCCAACCATCGCCGTGGCGCAGGCGGCGCCCAGAACGAAGAGAAGGGTAAAGGCGGTAAACGCCTCTTCATTGCGGATCACGGCCAGTGTGCGGAAGACCGGGTTGATCAGGTATTTGCCAGCCAGCAGGGCGGCGGCAAAAGCGAGGCCTGCCTGAACCACCGAGAGGGCAAGGGAGGCGGCAAGCGGCAGATCTGCGCCGCTCAGCAATTGCGTCGAGATCAGGCCGGCAAGGCCGGATGCGCCGGTCTCTGCCCCGCCGAGCGATGTCGCATAGATCATCAGGAAGATGGCCACCATGTCCTGGAAGATCAGTACATGCGTAGCGGTTCTGCCAATGGGACAGGAATTCTGTTCACGCTCTGTCAGGATGCGGGCGACGACCGCCGTGGAGGAAAGGCCAAGGCTGAGACCCACGGCCAGCGCGATGGGCCAGGCGATGCCTGCCATCCACAGCGCGCCGGCGCTCATCAGGCCGGTCAGCATGAGATGCGCGGGCGCAAGACCCAGCAGGTCTCGCCGGCTCTCGCGCAGCTCTCGCATGGAGACGTGCATGCCGATGTCAAAAAGGAGGAAGACAACGCCCAGCTCCGCCAGCAAATGTGTGGCCTGGCTTTCATGGATCAGCCCAAGGGCGTGCGGACCGATCAGTATACCGACGATCAGGTAACCCACGATGGGGCTGAGGCGGGCGGCCTTGCAAAGGAGAGCCGAGGCTGCGCCGAACCCGAGAAGCGTGATCGCTGGGACGAGCGCATCAACCGCTTGCACAGGGGTAAACTCGGCTGCCACGCAATCGTCTCCTTAGGTTCAAAATGTGATTGGGCGTCCCGCCTGCATTATAGATAGGGATGGATTGGGGTAAAACAAAGGCCGCTGATTCCGGCGGGAACCAGCGGCCTTCACCTTGCTGCGCGTGGAGGAGGGCATTGATCCCCGCGCAGTTGGGAGCAGTTGGAAGACTAGAGCGCCTTCGAGATCGTGAAGACGACGCGGTCTTCCGCAATCGAGGTTGCGTCGATATCGGTATCCCAGTAGCGAACGCCGAGGTCGATGCCGACCGGCAGGGTGTAGGTCGCGCCGAGTGACCAGTTGGTGTAGTCACCGCCAGCGTCGTAGCTGTAATTACCGACCGTTGCGTCCACCGAGAATTCGTCCGTGAAGGAATAACCGGCCGACCCTTCGACGTAGACGTTCTTGTTGTCCGGATCCCAGAACATGGAGCCGCCGACCGACACGCCGCTCGTGAAGGTGTAGCCGAGCGCACCCTTCAGTTCGACGAAGTCATAGTCTGCGTCTTCTGCGTCTGGGTAAGCGTAGTAGATGAACCCGACGTCCCAGCTGATGCCGCTTTCGGTTTCGCCAGCGATGCCGCCGTAGAGGTCGAGTTCGACGTTGCTGTCTTCCGGCTCATCGCTGAAGTCGACGTTCGACGCCCAAGTGCCAGCATAAAACAGGCCGTTAGCGTAGTCGAAGCCGCCAGAGATCGCCATGTCTTCGTTCGACTGTGAAACGCCGCGCCAGACATAGTCTGTCGTCATTGCGACGTTGCCCGACCATTCGCCTTCAGCAAGGGCTCCGCCAGCGGCGGATGCGAGTACTGCGAGGGCGACCCCCGCCCGTGTAACCTTGGATACCATTTTGAACTTCCCCGTTCTTGATATGCGCGCTTCGTTGAGCGCCATGACCAGATTGACGCGCCTCGGGGCGGCGGCGGACCTAAAAAAAATTTATCAGGGTACCGAAATAAGGAACGCCGCTGAATTGAGCAGACTTAAGGCATGCCTGCCTCAAATTCGGGCGTCACCAAAAGGTCAGCGCGCCACCAGAGGGGCATAGCCAAGGTGCATTCCGGCATCGACGAGAAGGGTTTCTCCCGTCACATGGCGGCTTGCATCACTGCAGAAGAAAAGGGCCGAATCTGCAATGTCGTCGGGGCCACTGGCTACGTTCAGCGGGACTGACGCTGCGACACCTGCTTCCATTTTTCTGTATTGCTCCTCGCCCATCTGGTCCTTGAACCAGCGCGTGCCGATGAAGCCCGGACAGATGGCGTTAACTCTGATGGAGGGGGCCAAGGCGCGGGCAAGCGAGAGGGTCATCGTGTTGAAAGCGCCCTTTGAGGCAGCATAGGCGACCGAAGACCCGACGCCTGTAACGCCTGCAATTGATGAGACATTCAGGACCGCCGCAGCGCGTCCGGTCTCTTCGTGGGACTTTACCAAGAGGTGCTTGCAGGCCTGCATCATGAGGAACGGACCGGCGACATTCACAGCGTAGATGTCGAGGAAGTCCTGCCGCGAGAGGGCGTCGAGGTCTGCATGGTCGCGCGCATGGCGGGTGATTCCCGCATTGTTGACCAGAATATCCAGCCGGCCCCAGAGACCGGCCGCGTCGGCGAGGGCCTTGCAGCCTTCCTCGGTGGAGACATCCGCCTGGACCAGACGAGCCTGCGCGCCGAGAGCCTGGCAATCGGAAACCGTCTGTTCGGCGTCAGCGAGGGATTTGGTGCAGTTGATGATCACATCGGCGCCGCGTTCAGCCAGCCTGAGCGCAATCGACCGCCCGAGACCCGTGGCCGAGCCCGTCACAATTGCTTTGCGTCCTGCCAGATCCTTCATGTCCGCCACGATGGGGCTCCCTGTCTTTTGTACTGTTGCAGCGCTTGTGAAGGCAGATTTTGACTGCGTCAACGAAAGCTCAATGGCTGTGGAATATACAGGCGGTTACAATTGGAGACGCAGGATATGGTTCTGCTCCTGAATCTGGCCGTGGCAACGGTCATGGTCGCGGTGACCTTCTCGATCCATTTCGCAGGGCTGGTTGGCCTGACAGCGCTGCTGCGGCATCAGGGCAACCGTCTGCGGGGCCGTCTTTCGACGATTGGGCAGGGGGTCGGCATCCTGGTTGTCGTTTTCAGCCTGTTTGCGCTGCACTCGCTGCAGATATGGCTCTATGCGTTCGCCTATTTGTTCGTTGGGGAGCTCCACCAGATCGAGACGGCGGTTTATTTTTCGACATCGACCTTCACGACAGTCGGCTTTGGCGATGTGATCTTGTCGCATAACTGGCGGATGTTGGGGGTTGCGGAGTCCATGAATGGTTTCCTCCTGATCAGCTGGTCGACGGCCTTCCTCGTTTCGCTTACGGGCCGGGTGCGCGCCTTCGAAGCCACAATCGAAGGCCTGGAAGACTAGGCATTTGCCGGCAGTTTCCCATCAGAAACGCGTACGCACTCACACATGACGTTGGCTTTTTACGAGCCTTTTGTCGCTCCGTCATATGTGGACAAGTCCGGATGGCCAGCGTAACTCCGGCGGGCTGAATTAAAATTGTTACTTGCGGGGCTACCAGCGTACCGATGTTCAAAAAAATCCTGATCGCAAACCGGGGCGAAATCGCCGTTCGAGTCATCAAGACCTGCCGCCGTATGGGCGTGCAGACCGTGGTGGTCTATTCCGACGCCGATGCTGGCTCGATGGCTGTCGAGATGGCCGACGAGGCTGTGTATATTGGCGGTTCGCCTGCATCAGAGTCCTATCTCGTTGCCGACAAGATCATTGCGGCGGTAAAGCAGACCGGCGCGGAAGCCATCCATCCGGGCTTCGGCTTCCTGTCCGAGAACCCGGCCTTCGCCAAACGGCTTGAAGAAGAGGGCATCGGCTGGATCGGTCCGAACGCTTTCGCCATTGATGCGATGGGTGACAAGATCAGCTCCAAGAAGCTCGCCGCCGAAGCGGGCGTGAACACGGTGCCGGGCCATATGGGCCTGATTGAGGACACCAAGGAAGCCGTGAAGATATCCAAAGAGATCGGCTATCCGGTGATGATCAAGGCGTCGGCCGGCGGCGGCGGCAAGGGCATCCGCGTCGCCTATAATGACAAGGACGTCGAAGAGGGCTTCCCGGCCGTGAAGGCCGAAGCGAAAAGCTCCTTTGGCGACGACCGCGTCTTCATTGAGAAATTCATTCTTGAGCCGCGCCACATCGAGATCCAGGTGCTAGGCGACAAGCACGGCAACTGCATCTATCTGAATGAGCGCGAGTGCTCGATCCAGCGCCGCAACCAGAAAGTCATCGAGGAAGCGCCTTCGCCGCTGCTCGATCCGGAAACGCGCAAGAAAATGGGCGAACAGGCCGTCGCGTTGGCCAAAGCTGTCAACTATGACAGCGCCGGCACGGTTGAATTCGTCGTGTCCGGCAAGGACAAGGGCTTCTACTTCCTCGAAATGAACACCCGTCTGCAGGTGGAGCACCCGGTGACCGAGATGATCACCGGTGTCGACCTGGTGGAACAGATGCTGCGCGTCGCCGCCGGCGAGAAGCTGAAGATCAAGCAGTCCGACATCGGCATCAATGGCTGGGCCGTGGAAAGCCGTGTCTACGCAGAAGACCCCTACCGCAACTTCCTGCCGTCCATCGGCCGCCTGAAGCGCTTCCATCCACCCGGTGAAGGCAAGCTCGGCAAGGGTGAAGTGCGCATGGACAGCGGGGTCCGCGAGGGCGACGAGATTTCCATGTTCTACGACCCGATGATCGCCAAGCTGATCACCCACGGCAAGGACCGCGACACCGCGCTCGACGTGCATGGCGAGGCGCTGGACCGGTTCCACATCGAGGGCATCCAGGACAACATCCCCTTCATCGCTGCAGTGATGGACGAGAAGCGTTTTCGCTCTGGCAATATCACCACGGCCTATATCAAGGATGAGTTCCCGGACGGCTTTGATGGCGTGCCGCCGACCAAGACCCAGGAAACCCAGCTGATCTGCGCTGCTGCCTATGTGCATGGCTTCTTCTCGCGCCGCGCCGCACTGACCAGCGGTCGCATGGCGCCGGTGCCGGAAGCCCGCCGTGACTGGGTCGTGATCCTCGGTGACAACCAGTACCCGGTCACGCTGGATCTGGGCGGAGAAGGGGATGCGGAGATCACCATCAATGGCGGCAAGCCGCATTCGCTGGTGACCAACTGGCACCCCGGTCTGCACCTCGTCGAAGGTTCGCTGGACGGCAATCCGTTCGCGGTGAAGTTCGCCAACCGGACTGAAGGCTATCTTTTCCGCCACCGCGGTGTCGCCCTGCGCGCGCTGGTCTGCACCCCGCAGATCGCAGAGCTGCATGCCCGCCTGCCAGAGAAACCGAAGCCCGACACGTCGAAGTTGATTATGTCTCCTATGCCCGGACTGGTTGTGTCCGTGGACGTGGTGCCCGGTCAGGAAGTGCAGGAAGGCGAAGCCGTCTGCGTCGTTGAGGCCATGAAAATGCAGAACATTATCAGGGCGGACGCAACCGGAACGGTCAAGACGATCAACGTCAGCGCGGGTGACAGTGTCGCCGCCGACGAAATTATGGTTGAGTTCGCCTGATCCGGGGATGAATTAACCTCCCAATAATGAAATTGCCGCGCTATCCTGTCGCATCTGAGGCAGGTGGCGGGTCGCGTTCCGCCATTGCGTTCTTGGACTATGGGGCGAGGCAGAGGGCGCTCGCCACAAAATAGGGGACCGATCCATGGTCAGCTTTTCTGACGCAGTAAAAATGTTCTTCTCCCGCTACACCGACTTCCAGGGCCGGTCGCGCCGTTCGGAATACTGGTGGGTGGCTTTGTTTAACTTCCTCGTCTTTGCTGTGATTGGCGGACTGGCGTTCGCGCTGGGCGGCGATTTCGAGAGCGGCCAAATGAACCCCATCGGCATGCTCTTGTTCGGTGTGCTCGGGCTCTATGGCCTTGGCATCGTGATCCCGAGCATCGCGCTTTACGTTCGCCGACTTCATGACATTAACCAGACCGGCTGGATCTATCTCGGCATCATCGTGGCCAGCATGATTCCGCTGATCGGCCTGATCGCTTCGATTGCTTCAATCGTGATCGCATGTCTTCCCGGCACGGTTGGCCCGAACAAGTATGGTGACGATCCGAAAAACCCGACGCTTGGCGCGGCGGACACGTTCATCTGAGCCTGTTCCGGCCTCGACCGGCACGTATCATGAGGGCCGGGCCCAGCAGGGTCCGGCTCTTTTTGTTGCAGGTTTCGCTTGCGTGGATTTATCGTTTATTGATAAGACCGCTGCAGACTGACTTATCAGATCACCGGAGACACAATCCTTCATGGACATCAGCCACGTCCTGCTCAGCCCGAAAGGCCGCATTGGTTCGCGCGACTTCCTTCGCGGCCTGATCCTGCTCACCGGCGCCTCTCTGGTCGTGCAGGTTCTCACCAGCAGTGTCTCTATTGGCGCATCGGTGCTGCAATATCCCTTGCTGTGGGGCTATCTCTGCGTGCTGGGCAAGCGCCTGCATGATGCTGGGCAGACTGCCTGGCTCAGCCTGATCTTCCTGCTCGGCTTTGTGATCCTGTCGTCGATTCTGGATACGGTTCTGATACCGCTTCTGTCGCCGCAAATGGTGCCGCTCATCCAGCAGATTCAGGAAGTGGCCAAGACGGAAGGCCTGTCCGGAGCGTTCAATGCCCAGCAGGAGCATGTGCTCGAGCTTTCCCGCGGCCTGGCGCTGACGACGCTCGCCAGCTTCCTCATCTCCAGCACGGCCCTGGCTTTCATCGGTGCGCGCCTGCCGTCCGATCCGAAATCGAATTCCCACGGGCCGGCGACCGGCTCCTCCAACGCGTCCTGACTTCTCCCTCGCCAAGGATCATTGTCCACATGAAACCCCTCGACCCCACCGCGATCGACCCGCACCGGCCCTGGATCAAGGATGCGCGCGACAATCCGCACGAGATGAACTGGGTGCAGACCTTCTTCAACCCGCTTGGTGCCAGCTCCAAGCTGCACTTCAGCCGGGCCTGGACCTTCATGTTCCTCGGCCGGATCCTTCTCTTCATCGTGCCGGTTTTTGCTGTGTCCATCGCTTCACTGGCGGGCGCGGATCTCAGCGCGGCCTGGAAGCCGATCGAGGCGATCGTCCTGCCGGTCCCGGCGCTTCTGGTGCCGTTCTTTGCGTTTACCCTCCTGACGGAAATGACGTCATGGGTGGCGCACGTCCGCCGCTTCCATGAAACGCACAAGTCCACTCTGTGGGCGATGATCGTACTGATCCCGTTGATTCTGGGCCTGGTTGGCTTCTCCATCGGCGCTCAGGGCGGCATCAAAGAGTACGAGTCCATGCACGCACCGAAGCCAGCGGCCGAATCCGTGGCAACGGATGGGCCTGAGGCGGCAGCCACGGACACCGAAGCCGCTGCGAAGCCGAAACAGGGCCAACATGGGCCACAGCGCAATGGCCCGCCGCAGAGCGAACTCGCCATGGCAGCCGGGGCGGGCTTCGGTCTTGCCATGATGATCTGGGCCGTATGCTCATTCTTCGTGATGTTCTGGACGCTGCTCTATGTCGCGCGCATGCCGAATGGCGGCGTCGGCCGGTTCAAGACCGGCAGCGACATCGCGCAGGGCGAAGAGAAAGACCTGCCGGCCAGTTACGCCGCGGGCTGAAGCGGGCAGGGGACGGGTGTCAGCGCGCTGCCGAACACGGTTTTGAACGCATCGCGCAAGGCAATGTCTGCATCCGCCATGGTCGCCGGAATGCCGAGATCGGCAAGGCTGGTGACGCCATAGCGCGGATCAGCGATGCCGCACGGCGTGATGCCGGTAAAGTGCTCCAGGTCCGGCTCCACGTTCAGGCTGATTCCGTGGAAGCTGACCCAGCGCTTGAGGCGCACCCCGATGGCGGCGATCTTGTCCTCACGCAGCGGGCCACCTGCCGCCGTCCGGTCGACCCAGACGCCGACCCGGCCATCGCGTGGCCCTGCATCGATATTGAAGCTCTGCAGTGCGGTGATGATCCAGCGTTCCAGATTCTGCACGAAGGCGCGCACATCTTTTCCGCGGGCGCCGACATCCAGCATCACATAGGCCACCCTCTGGCCAGGGCCGTGATAGGTGTATTGCCCGCCGCGTCCGGCATCGAAAACGGGGAAGCGGGACGGGTCGCGCAGGTCGTCCAGCTTGGATGACGTGCCTGCGGTGTAGAGCGGCGGATGCTCCAGAAACCAGACAAGCTCGGGGGCGCCGTCCTCACGGATGGCACGGGCGCGCGCCTCCATGAAGGCGAGGGCGTCTTCATACGGAACCGGGCTATCCGACACGGCCCATTCGACAGGAGGAAAATTGTTCATCACAGCCCGCATATAGGATGTATTCGGGGCTTCACAAAGCGCCAGTCGGGCCTTATACGGCGCCTCTGCCTCGAATGAGACCAGTGTGCGGTCATGGCGGAATTGGTAGACGCGCAGCGTTGAGGTCGCTGTGGGGCAACCCGTGGAGGTTCGAGTCCTCTTGACCGCACCATTTCACCGGCCTGCGGTGAAATGGCTTTAATGCAGATCCTGTTTTCCTGACAATCTTTCAAGCCGTCAGGCCCTTGGCGCTTTGCCAAAGGCACGGTCGATCTCGTCCAGCAATGCGGTGGCGGCGGCATAATCCGGTTTCAGCCGCAGCGCTTCTTCAAGGTCGGCATGGGCAGGCCCCGGCGCATCGAGCGCGAGGCTCGCCATGGCGCGGTTGTAGAGGGCGTAGGCGCGCCGGTCCGGGCTGATCTTGCCGGGTTGGTGCAGCACGTCGATCGCCTCCTCATAGCGGCCAAGCCGGATCAGGGCGGCCGACTGGCTTATGGAAATGTCTTCAAGTTCCGGCGCCAGTTCACGCGCTTCCTCGAAACGCTCGACGGCGGCGTCCAGTTCACCGAGCCGGAGACGCGCTGTGCCGGCATTGGCCAGCGCTGCGGCACGGTCGCGGTCTGTCAGGCCCGCCTGAGTGATTGCTTCGTCGCACAGCCGTTTCAGGCGCGGACTGTCCGAATCGGTTGTGGCAATCTCATTGGCGCAGGCCTCGGCCGGGCTAGGGCCTGCTGCAAGGACGAGCGGGGCTGCCAGCGCAGGATCGACGGCGGCGGCCATTATCAGGGCGGTGAAGGTGAAGGCACGGGGGAGTTGCATGATGCAGGTCTCTATATGTTGTATATGCACGATAGGTGGTGCGTGGGCACCGCGAAAGCCCCGTCCGGCCGAGGAGAAGCCGGACGGGGAAGTGAGGCACCAGCATGCGGAGTTGAGACAGAACCATGCCGGGCCCTCAGCTCTAATAGTGTATATACACTAATATTGCTTATCCATACACGATCGCTAAACCGTGACCGCAATAAAAATGGGTATTATTGGACATTAACGTCCGTTGCTGCATATACACATAGTGATGACAACGCTGACGACAAAAGACGAGATCCTGTTCGAAGTGACGGGCCATTGTGTTGCGGGCCGGGTGCTGCGCGCCGCCCGTCTGATTACTCGCCATTATGATGATGCGCTGCGGCCCACGGGCCTGACCATCACGCAGTTCGGCCTGCTGCATGTGATTGGCCGGTATGAGCCGGAGTCGATCTCCCGGGTGGCCGAGCTGATGAACCTCGACCGCACCTCGCTGTCGCGAAACCTGAAGCCGCTGGAAAAAGCTGGTTTCGTCCATCGTGGAAATGAAGGCAGCCAGCGCAAGCGCCGGGTTTTGCTCACCACGCTAGGCCTGAAAAAGCTGGAAGAAGCACGGCCCTATTGGAAGGCCGCCCAGGCCCGGATGGAAGACGTTCTGGGCGAGCCCCATCTCGAAAATCTCACATTGGCCCTGCGCGAAGTGCGTCCGGACGCACTGAACCCCTGAGTTCCCGTCGGACGGGCCTTGCCGCGGCGCAGCAACAGCGGCAAGACAAGCGCCATGACGGACGTGTCCACGCCTCCTAATCCGGCGCCAGAACCGCCGAATGTCGATCCGGATCTGCTGGACGACCTCGTCGATGCTGTCGAAGAGGATGATTCCCGCTGGCTGGCGCGTACGCTGCAGCGCATGCACCCGGCGGACGCGGCCGACCTGCTGGAAGCGCTGCCCTTCGACACCTTCTCCGAGGCGGTTGAACTGCTGGGCGGGGAGCTGCCGTCCGACATCCTGATCGAGCTGCGCGACTCCTATCGCGAAGAAGCCGTCGACGTCATGCCCGACAGGGCCGTCGCCAACGCGCTTGATGAACTCGACTCCGATGACGCGACCGTCATCCTCGAAGACCTTGAAGATGACCGGCGCGAGCGCATCCTGGACGAACTGGCACCGTTCGACCGGGCCCAGCTGGAACGCGGCCTCGCCTATGAAGAGGAATCGGCCGGCCGTCTCATGCAGACGGAATTTGTGGCCGTACCGGAATACTGGACCGTCGGCCACGCCATCGACCATGCCCGGGAGATTGGCGAAGAGCTGCCGGAAGTTTTCTACGAGATTTATGTTGTCGACCCGGCCCACAGGCTGCTCGGCATCGTCCAGCTGGCCTCGCTGATGCGCACGCCGCGCGATGTCCTGCTGTCTGACCTGATGACCGACCCGCTCTCGGACATCCAGACCAATATGGACCAGGAAGAGGTGGCCTTCCAGTTTCAGAAATATTCGCTGGCCTCGGCGCCGGTAAAGGATTCCGGTGGGCGCCTCGTTGGCATGATCACGGTCGATGACATGGTCGACGTCATGCAGGAAGAGGCTGCTGAAGACCTGTTCTCGCTGCTCAACGTCAGCTCGGCGGATGGGTCCGACTCTGTGTTCGACACGGTCCGCGCGCGGGCGCCATGGCTGGCGGTAAATCTCGTGACGGCCTTTGTCGCGTCGGGCATCATTTCCCTCTTTGAAGGCACGATCAATCAGGTCGTCCAGCTGGCCGTGCTGATGCCGGTTGTGGCGGCGCTGGGTGGCAATGCCGGCAGCCAGGGCCTGGTGGTCGCCGTGCGCGGCATCGCAGACCGCCAGCTGGAAGGGGACGCCGTGCGCCGCGCCATCATGCGCGAAGCGCTCAGCGGGCTCGTGAATGGCATCCTGTTCGCCATCGGCGTCGGCCTTGTCGCGCTGGTCTGGTTCCATGATGTGAAACTGTCGCTGGTGCTCGCCACTGCGATGCTGGCGACGTTCCTGTGGGCGGGCTTTTCGGGCATCCTGGTGCCGCTGGGGCTGAAGAAACTGGGCGCTGACCCGGCAGTTGCCTCATCCGTTTTCGTGTTGACGCTCACGGATGTGATGGCATTTTTCTCGTTTCTCGGATTGGCCACACTGGTCCTGCTTTGAAGCGGGCAGCAGTGCTGGACTCCCTCATCAGGGGAAAAGGCGCGCCATTTGCAGGCGTGCCACATAGAAAAAGCCAACTGTTTCAATACGGGAGCCATTCCGCATGGCCCTGCCTATGCGCACGTCGGGAGCCGGGGTCGAGCTTATCAAGAGCTTCGAAGGCTTTCGTGCGCGCGCAACTGAGCTTCCCGATGGCAAATGGATCGTCGGTTTCGGTCACACGGAAAGCGCCCGGGAGGGCCTGAGGGTTACCCGCGAGGACGCTGAACTGGTGCTGCGCCACCACGATCTCAAGCCCATCGAAGACCTGATCCGCGACCGGGTGCTGACCCCACTCAGCCACAACGAGTTCGATGCGCTGGTCTCCTTCGTGTTCAATATCGGGCCAGAGGCCTTTCTCGAATCGAATGTTCTGGCGCTACTGAACAGTGGCGAGCGCCTCCAGGCCGCCGAGGGCATGTCTGCCTGGCGCAAGGGCAGGGTGGATGGCGAGGTCCGTGTCGTCGATGCGCTGGTCCGCCGACGCGCCGCTGAGAAGGCCCTGTTCCTGGAACATCCCGCTGGCCGCATCCCGGTGCCGGGCGCCTTGCTGCGTCCGCAATTCGATCCGGGCGCCGCCCTCGTCCTGTCACGGGAACGGGCGGTCGTGATCGAGGCCCGCACCGAAGGTGGCCGCACATCTGCAAAGCCAGCCGATTCAGCGCCACAGGCAGCCGCCCGCGCGGTGGCTGAGCGGATGTCGAAATTGCTGGGCGACCAGGACAGAAATACCGCTCCTGAGAGCGAGCCCCTGCCGGGCGTGCCGACCGCCGACGAGATCAAACGGGCCGTCTCCGCGCTTGCCGAGCCGGATGGCCCCGGTGAAGACCGCGCGTCTGATACGGTCATCGAAGCTGTGCCAGACCGTCTCCCTGAGTCTACGTTGGTCACCCCTGAGCCCGCGCCTGTGTCACCTCCGGTCTCCGGTCTGCGCGATGCGCTGCGCCCGCCGGTCGTTCCGCCCGTCCGTCAGGCCTTTGGCGGCGAGATGAGCCTGATGCGCTGGCTGCCCTATGCGCTTTTGTCGGGCCTCGGCATTTTTGGCGTCTTCGCGGGTATCCGCCGGATTGCCAGCTCGCCGGTCTCACCCCTGCCGGCCAGCCCGAGCGAGATCTATGTTGGCCCGCTGCTGGCCTTTGGCTCGGCCATGCTGTGCATTCTGGCCGTCTATTATCTCTACCGGGCGATCACGCGTCAGGATTGACCTGCTGACAGGCGGGAAATGGCCTGCTAGTCAGACGCCATGATTCCGAACGCATATCCCACACTGAACTTCGATCTCGGCGAAACCGCCGACATGATCCGTGAAACCGTGGCAAGTTTTGCCCAGAACGAGATTGCGCCGCGCGCGGCGGAAATCGACCGGACGGACAAATTCCCCCGCGACCTGTTGCCGAAGATGGGCGAGCTTGGCTTGCTTGGCATCACGGTCGAAGAGGAATGGGGCGGTACCGGCCTTGGCTATCTCGAACATGTCGTGGCGATGGAGGAAATCTCCCGCGCGTCGGCTTCTGTGGGCCTCTCCTATGGTGCCCATTCGAACCTCTGCGTGAACCAGATCCGCCGCTGGGCCAGCGATGCCCAGAAGGCGCGCTACCTGCCCAAGCTGATCAGCGGCGAACATCTCGGTTCCCTCGCCATGAGCGAGAGCGGGGCAGGCTCAGACGTCGTCTCGATGAAGCTGCGCGCCGAGAAGAAGGGCGACCGCTACGTCCTTAACGGCACCAAGATGTGGATCACCAATGCGCCGGATGCCGACGTGCTGGTCGTCTATGCCAAGACAGAGCCTGACGCCGGATCGAAAGGCATCACGGCTTTCCTGATCGAGCGCGGCATGAAGGGCTTCTCCGTCGCCCAAAAGCTCGACAAGCTCGGCATGCGCGGCTCGGAAACGGGTGAGCTTGTTTTCGAGGATTGCGAAGTTCCGGAAGAGAATGTCATGGGGCCACTGAATGGCGGTGTCCGTATCCTGATGAGCGGGCTCGACTATGAGCGCGCCGTTCTGTCTGCCGGGCCGACCGGCATCATGCAGGCCTGCATGGATGTCGTGATCCCTTACATCCACGACCGTAAACAGTTCGGCCAGTCCATCGGCGAGTTCCAGCTGATCCAGGGCAAGCTTGCGGACATGTATGTCCAGATGAATGCGGCCAAGGCCTATGTTTATGCTGTCGCCAAATCCTGCGACCGGGGCGAGACGACCCGCAAGGATGCCGCCGGCGCGATCCTCTATGCGGCCGAAACGGCGACAAAGCTGGCGCTCGACGCGATCCAGATTCTCGGTGGTAACGGTTATATCAACGAATACCCGACCGGGCGCCTGCTGCGCGATGCCAAGCTCTACGAGATCGGGGCAGGCACCTCCGAAATCCGCCGCTGGCTGATCGGCCGGGAGCTGTTCGGCGAGACGGCGTAGAGGGCTGGCCAAGCGTGCACCGGTAAGTAATGTTGTCCCTCAATTTATGGGGGATTGTCATGCGTCGCGGTATTTATCTGTTCTGGGCTTTTGCCTCGCTCGCAGCCTGCGCGACAGCGCCGTCGCTGCCACCTGAACCTCTCGCGGATGATGGCACGCCATGTATCGCCGACCGCGACGCCCTTATGGCAATGGACTACTGGACATTCGACCAGGACCCGGCGGGCTCGCAGGCTGTCTATGGCAAGCCCGGTTGTGAACTCATCGGAGCGGACCTGATCCGCGACTATCACGCCGCCTTGCGCGAAAAGGGAGAGCCGGTCACGCACACGTTCCCACAAGGGACGATAACTTTTGGTGAGACGGGCGAGATTACGGGGCTCTACTGGCATGAAGGCCAGATCCGTGCGTTCGAGGGGCAGACCGAGAATGCCAAGTCCTTGTTCCGCAAGTTCATCGACGCGGATAGGAACAGCATCGCAAGCAACCGGCATTATGCGCTCGCGACGATTGCATTTCTCGATAGTGACAAGGATGCACTCCTCATGAAGCGCGCCGCGCTGGCTGCCGTCGTGCCAGAGGACAACATTAATCTCGGCGTTGTGGACGGGCTGATCGCCTGCTTCGACAGGCCCTACAAGGATGCTTATGGTGCGGTGGAGTGCGATCGGCGACCAGGGCGCCAGTCCGTAACGCCTTAGGCGCTTATCCGCCGTTCCTCGAAATCCGTTGGCAGGCTAAGCACTTTTCCGATCACCGCGACGAGCGAGCGCTCGTCGATTGGTTTGGCGACATAGCCGTCAAAGCCCTTGGCGAGGTATTTCTCGCGGTCACCGCGCATGGAATCTGCGGTCAATGCAATCACAGGCGCGACCCGGTTCAGGCTCGCCGAATTGCGCAGGCGTTTGAACGCTTCCGCACCGTCGAGGCCCGGCATGTGGATGTCCATCAGCACGATATCGAACGGTTCAAGATCCAGGATTTCCAGCGCCTCATTGCCGTCAGCCGCTTCGCTGACCACGAGGCCGTAATGCTCCAGGAAAGTCCGGGCGACGCGGCGGTTGATGCCATTGTCGTCGACCACAAGCGCGCGGCGCCCGCCAAGACCTTCGCGGCGCGCAGCCGGGGAGGCGGGCTTGGGCAGCACGGCGTCCTGAACGTGGATAACGTCGCTCGATTCGGCGAGGAATTTCAGGGTGAAGACGGAGCCGCGCCCAGGCTCGCTGACAACGGAGACATCGCCGCCCATCATCCGCGCCAGTTTGCGCGTGATCGGCAGGCCAAGGCCGGTGCCGCCGAACCGGCGCGTGGTCGATCCATCGGCCTGTGAGAAGCTTTCGAACACGCGCTCAATCTTGTCGGCTGGAATGCCGCAACCGGAATCCGTGACGTGCACGATCACGCGTGAGTCGCCTGTCTCCGTCGGCTCGCAGGTGACGACAACCATGACGTCGCCATGTTCGGTGAACTTGATGGCGTTCGAGACGAGGTTGCCGACGCACTGGCGCACGCGCACCGGGTCGAATGTCAGGCGCGAGGGCACGCTCGGGTCGATGAAGAGCTGAACTTTCAGCCCTTTCTCTTCGGCGGTCGCGGCATGAAGCTTGATCATGCGGCTGAGCTTGTGGCGGAGGTCGCCAGAGACAGGCGTCACTTCCAGCTTGCCGGCTTCGATCTTGGACAGGTCCAGAATATCGTTCAGGATCGACATCAGCGTCTTTCCGGAATCGAGAATGGTGGCGACCTGTTCTTTCTGGTCAGGTGTCAGATTCGTGTGAGCCAGAACCTGCGTCATGCCCAGAACACCGTTCAGCGGTGTGCGGATCTCATGGCTCATGTTTGCCAGGAATTCGGACTTCAGTCGTGTTGCCTGTTCGGCCTGGTGCAGCGCGTTGCGCAGGTCGTGGACCTTCTGGCGTTCTTCGCGCACATCGCGGACATAGGTGATGAAAATGCGCTCGCCCGTTGCTTCCCATTTGGCGCTAGACAGGGACAGCTCGACCCGGTTCGTCTTGCCCGACTTGGTTGGGGTCTCAGCTTCGGTCACATGGCGCAGGACTTCGCCGCTCAACAGCTTCTTTGCAAGCTCCGGTTCGGGCCGGTAGGTTCCCTGGCCGGTCAATATGCCGACATCCTGGCCGAGCAGCTCTGCCTCGGAATATTCCGACATGTCGCAGAGGGCCCGGTTCACATAGATGACCTTGCCTTTGGAATCGCTGAGCACGATGCCGTGCAGGGCGTGGTCGCAGGCGGCCTTCGCCAACTCGTAAAGGCTCAGCGCTTCGTCGCGTTCCTGGGCGATCTCGGTGATTTCATGGGAGACAGACAGGGCTCGGCGCTCGCCATCGCGCTCAACGGGGATGAGCATGGTCTTCATCACTTTGCCGAGCATCTTCGCGGCCCGGCCTTGTGAAGTGATCATCGTGACCGGTTCGCCGGTCTCAATGACTTTGATCACCGCGCGGACCATGTCTGAGTTCTTGTACTTTTCGTCGAACTCGAAAATCCGCATCCCGACGACGCTCGCGCCATCCTTGCGGATCGATTCGTTCATCAGCCGGTTGGACGCGGTCCATTCCAGGTCGACAATCTGGCCGGACTCATCACGGATCGCCGCAGTCTCGCAGACCACAACGGGCAGCATGTCCAAAAGGCTCATATCCATGCGCAGCATCTCCCAGCCAACCCCGACACCCGAGGGAAAGCTGCCCGAATATGCTTAACACTGTATTGAAGATTACGGTTTCGACATCATCCGCGCTGCGGATGAGTTGGTAATACAAGCCCAGATTGATCGAGCGCCAGAAGGGTGGCCCGGTAGCCAGCCTCGACGGTTTCTTCATAGGCTTCCCAGTCGCGCAACTGGGTGGAGACCAGTTCCGGCAGGATCAGCACATCGGTGATGTCCCGGCCGAATTCGGTATTCGCGCGGATCGTCGCGGCTCGCATCAACACGCCGGCAATCGGGGGTGGGCTGGAGAAGCCGTGCCGCAAGACCCAGCGCACGAAGCCTGCAGGTTTCTCGAATTCTGCGATGTCGAGGCCTTCCGGCTGGCGTGTCACATCCGATCCGACGACGAAGCCGCGATGCATGTCGCGCATCACATCGACCGGGAAATTGTTCAGCACGGCGCCGTCGACCAGAAGGTCATTGCCATCGACCACCGGCGGCAGGATGCCGGGCAGGGAGATCGTCGCCCTCAGGGCATCCGCCAGCCTGCCGGTGCGATGAATGCGCTGGGTGCCGGTCATCAGATTGGTCGAAGTGGAGAAAAAGGGGATGTCGAGGTCGCCGATTTCTGCCTCGCCGAAATGTTCTTTCAGGCGGGCATTGACGCGCAGGCCCTTCACCATGCCGACCACCGGCAGGGTGTAGTCGCCAAGCGGATTGCTTTCCACGAAGGCCTTGCGGATGCGCTGGTCGATTTCTGCATCGTTCCAGCCCATGGCGACACAAGCGGCGACGACCGCGCCCATCGAGGCCCCACCGATAAAGTCGATCGGAATGCCTCGTTCGCGCATCGCCTTGACCACGCCGATATGGGAATAGGCCCGGGCTCCGCCGCCGGAAAAGACCAGTCCGACCGACCGGCCCCCGATGACCCGCGCCAGCCGGTCGCAAGGTACACCCTCCATGCCCTGCCAGTGGAACAGGCGGCTTGCTCCGGCTGCGTTCAGCCATTCCACCGGGCGGCAGGCCCGCCGGTTGTCGCCGGGGTGCAGCAGCACGACATCGACCAGTTTCAGCGTCCGGGCGGGAGAATCGTCCTCGGGCATCAGCGGGTTGGACGGTTTCGCGTCAGCCCGGCCAAACACCCAGATCCGGTCTGCCTGGCGCACGGACAGCTTGTACCAGGGCGTATCGCCAATCGTGGTCACCAGGATCACTATGTCATGGCGCAGTTCCAGATCGTCGAAGAAGGCGGTCGGCTTGTCCTCTCCGGTGGTTTCGTTGACGACGATGGCAGACAGGCCAAGCCGTTCGATGCTGGCCTTCAGCGCCTTGGCGCGCAGCATCAGGTCGATCGTGGGGGAGGTGGCCACAAGGGTGAACACTTTCGGCGCCGCGCTGACATTGCGCTGACCCTGACGGCCAACGCGGCGCAGGATGATCCGGATCATTTGCTCCAGCAGTTCCGGCTCGGACTTGACCAGCTTGCGCCAGCCCTCGCGGGAAAAGCCGACGATTTCAGAATCGCGCAGGGCATAGATCGAACTGGTGTGCGGGGCGTCTTCCGCGACGCCGTCGCCATCCTCATCAATCCCGCCAAGAAAGAGGGACATTTCGCCGACAGGCTCACCCGGCCGGATGTGGCCGACGAACTCGCCCCGTCCATCGGGCGTCTCCCGGAATGCGCCGAGGGCCCCGGACAGGACGAAATAGATCTTGTCGGCGGGCTCGTTCCGCAGAAACAGGGTTCCCCCGGCCGGCACACAAAACCATGACGCCTCACGCCCTGCAGCCTTCATGGCTTTGGCGGGCACGCCTTTGAGAAACGCGATGGTTTGCAGGGAGGGGGTAATGTCCAGCTTCATGGTTCTGAACATGCGCATGGCTCGCAGCCTTTCCTAGAGGGTCCAGGTGCCAGTCTGGTAAATTCCGGTGACGTACGCGTGACACCCGCCTCGCACCCAGCTAAGCCTGCCCAAAACGTGTAAAGGGAGGCTGAATGCCCGTCCTGAAATCCAGTCTCGATGTGGCAGGCCCGCGCTTTGCGGCGAACAAGGCCGCCATGGGGCGCCTGCTCGATGAGCTGCAGGCGCACACCGCCGCTGCGGCTATGGGCGGCCCGGAAGCCTCTCGAACGCGCCATGTGGAGCGCGGCAAGCTGTTGCCGCGCGAGCGGGTTGAGCGCCTGCTGGACCCCGGCACGCCGTTCCTTGAGATCGGGGCGCTGGCCGCCCACGGTATGTATGACGATGAGGCGCCGGGCGCTGGCATTATCACGGGCGTGGGCCGCGTCGAGGGCCGCGAATGCCTGATCGTGTGCAACGATCCGACGGTCAAAGGCGGCGCCTACTTCCCCATGACGGTGAAGAAGCATCTCCGGGCCCAGGAAGTCGCGCTCGAGAACCATCTGCCCTGTATTTACCTTGTCGATAGCGGCGGGGCAAACTTGCCCCACCAATCGGAAGTCTTTCCGGACCGGGAGCATTTCGGCCGCATCTTCTACAATCAGGCTCAGATGAGCGCGAAGGGTATTCCCCAGATCGCCTCGGTCATGGGCAGCTGCACGGCGGGCGGCGCCTATGTGCCGGCCATGTCGGACGAGACGGTCATCGTGCGAAAGCAGGGGACGATCTTCCTCGGCGGGCCGCCACTGGTGAAAGCCGCAACGGGGGAAGTAATCTCCGCAGAAGACCTTGGCGGCGCCGATGTGCATGCCCGCCGTTCTGGCGTCGCAGACCACTACGCCGCGCATGATTCCCATGCGCTCGCGATTGTCCGCTCCATCGTCCGTACGTTGGCCAAACCAAAGCCGCAGCCTTTCGAACTGACCGAACCGGCGGAGCCGCTTTACGATCCGGCCGAACTCCACGGCCTTGTGCCGCAGGACGTGCGTGAGCCCTATGACGCGCGTGAAGTCATCGCCCGTCTGGTCGACGGATCGGAATTCCATGAGTTCAAGAAGCTCTATGGCGAGACGCTCGTCTGCGGCTTCGCGCGGCTCTACGGCATGCCGGTGGCGATCCTCGCCAACAATGGCATTCTCTTTTCGGAGAGCGCGCAGAAGGCGGCCCACTTCATCGAGCTGGCAGACCAGCGCCGCATTCCGCTCGTCTTCCTGCAGAACATTACCGGCTTCATGGTCGGCTCGAAATACGAGGCGGGCGGTATCGCCAAGGACGGCGCCAAGATGGTGACCGCCGTTGCCACGGCCAGCGTGCCGAAATTCACCGTCGTCACCGGCGGCAGCTTCGGGGCAGGGAATTACGGCATGTGCGGCCGGGCCTATTCCCCACGCTTCCTGTTCATGTGGCCGAACGCCCGCATCTCTGTCATGGGCGGCGAGCAGGCAGCCAGCGTGCTGGCAACGGTCAAGCGTGATGGCATCGAACGCAAGGGCGGTGACTGGGCGGCAGAGGACGAGGAAGCCTTCAAGCAGCCGATCCGCGACCTCTACGAGGCCGAAGGCTCGCCTTACTTCTCCACCGCGCGCCTCTGGGACGACGGCATCATCGACCCGGCAGACACGCGCCGTGTCCTCGGCCTCGCCATGTCCGCCAGCCTCAATGCGCCCTTCGGCGAGCGTGGCTTCGGCGTGTTCAGAATGTAAGGATATTTGCGGATTGCTGATGCCCGCAGATATCCCATCTTTTCGGTGAGACCCACCGGAAGAGGGACGTCTGTCCATGACCAAGACAATCTGCATCATTGATGGCCATCCGGACCCGGCTCCGGGTCTGGTCCATGCGCTTTGCTGCGCCTACGCAGACGGGGCCTCTTCGGCGGGCCATAAGGTCACCCGGATCCATATCAGTGATATTGACGTGCCGTTCCTGAATACATCGGAAGACTTCATGACCCCGCCCGCTGAGCCCGTGCTGTCCGAGCGGGAGAAGATCGCCGCTGCGGATCACGTCCTCGTCGCCTTTCCGCTCTGGCTGGGAAATATGCCGGCCAAGCTGAAGGCGTTTTTCGAACAGGCGGCCCGGGCCGATTTCTTCCTTGCCCAGAGCACCAAGAACAAGGGCTGGCCCGCTCAGATGATGAAGGGCAAGTCCGCCCGCGTTCTGGTCACCATGGGTATGCCAGGCCTGATCTATCGCTTCGGCATGGATGAAGGCGCATTGAAGGCACTTGAGCGCGGCCTGCTCGGCATCTCGGGCTTTCACCCGATGCATCACACGATCATCGGCGGCGCGGGCGATCTCAGCGAGGAAGACTACCGCAGCTGGGAGACCTTCTTCCGCAAATGCGGTGCAGACGGCACGTGATCCGGGATTATTAAAAGCCTGTCGTGAACCCGTTTTCACGCAACATGAATGCGCCGTTGGCGTACTCTTTTCCTGTCGCAGCCAAGCGCGGCACAGCACAGGAGGAAAGACGTCATGCAACGCACCCCATTCCTTGTCGCCGCCGCCTTCGCAACGGCCCTGATGGGCCACGCGGGCGAAATGCCTGACTTTGCCGGCCTCGACACGGACGCTGACGGCAAGGTCAGCGAAGCGGAATTTGTTTCCTGGAAAACCTCGGATGGACGCACGCAGGAGGCCGAGGCGGTGTCGAAGTTCACCAGGTTCGACAGCAATGGTGACGGCTGGATTCTTGAAGCCGAATACAACGCTGCCATCGACGCCTGGCGAACTGGCCCCGCCCACCGCGTGCAGGATGTGAACTCAGATACGGACGGCAATACGAACTAGGTTCGAGCGCCGCCCGAAGACGGCCCTCCGCGCGAGGCGGGGGGCCGTTGGTCGACAGTGGATCGATGCCCCCGAGAAGGCCCGTAGCGCAAGCGGAGGGCTGGCCAGTGCGCACCTTGCGGCGGAACGCCGGTTGCGGTCAGCGGCCTCCGGGTCCAAAACATTCCCAACAATTCAACGCGAGGGCCCTATGCGCGATTCCGATTATGATCTCATCAAACTCGAAGCCACCCAGGAAGGCCTCGCCGTCGTCGTCATAAACCGGCCCGATGTGCACAATGCCTTCAATATGGAGCTGATTGCGGAGCTGACCGACGCGTTCAAGACGATCGCCGCCGAGACCACGATCCGGATGATGATCCTGCGCGGCAATGGCCCGACCTTCAGCGCCGGGGCCGATCTCAACTGGATGAAGCGCGCCGCTGAGCATACCAGAGATGACAATATCCGCGACGCCGAGAACCTCGCCGAGATGCTGCAGTCGCTCTATGAGATGCCGCAGATGACACTGGCCATGGTTCAGGGCGCGGCCATGGGCGGCGGAGCAGGTCTGGTGGCCGCGTGTGACGTCGCTGTCGCGCTGGCTGGCACCAAGTTCCGCTTCTCCGAAGTACGCCTCGGCCTGACGCCGGCCACGATCAGCCCCTATGTGATCGATGCCATTGGCCCGCGCTGGGCCCGTGCGCTGTTCACGACTGCTGAGAGTTTCGACGCCGAATTCGCCGAGAAGATCGGCCTCGTTCAATATGTCGTGCCTGACATGGCAGAAATGACGAAGATGGAAGAGCATCTCGCCAATCTCGTCTTCTCCGCCGCGCCGGGCGCTGTGGCCGATGCCAAGAAGCTCGTCGCTGACGTGACCGGACAGGTGATCGACCGTGACCTCGGGCACGAGACAGCGAAGCGCATTGCTGCGCGGCGTGTGTCTGATGAGGGCAAGGAAGGGATCGCCGCCTTCCTCGAAAAGCGGCGCCCCGATTGGGTGAAGTAAGGCTTACTCGGCGCGTTTGTCGATGAGGCCGCCGACTGGGAGGCCGATATCAGACAACAGGCTGAGCGTGGCATCGACCGGGTTTATCCCGGTCAGTTGCTCGATCTGGTGCTGGAACACATAGGCCAGCACGCCGAACATGATCAGGTAGATGATGAATTGCATCACTGATTTCAGCAGGAACGCACCGGCACTGCCGACAACCATTCCGATGCCGCCCAGGATCAGTGCGCCCGCCACAGGGGCCAGCTCGCTGACATTTGCCGCCTGCGTGTAGCCGATATAGCCGCCGACGGCTGCGCCAACCAGGCCGGCCAGGCCGCTGAGTTTCGTGCCAGATGCATAGGCCATGTGTTCTCCCTCCGAGTTCAGGCCATTAACCCTTACAAGCGGTTCGTGACCGTGCAAGGCCGGAAATGCGGAGCAGATTTCGGCAGAAACCAGCACGCCCGGTCACGAACCAGCCTGAAACCTGCCGCGAAGCTCTGTAAGACAGGCTGCATGAGCCCTGAGACACCGTTTTCCCCGAAGCCGCCCAATGCCGTCCAGCGCTGGCTGCACGTCCGCCGCGAGGCCCTGAGGGTCAGCTGGGTAAAGGGCCCGTGGAGCCTTGCGGCCTTCGAATTTGTCAGTTTTGGCATCAAGCAAGGCTGGGCCTGTCTGTTCGGCGGCGCGATGCTGGGCCTCTTGCTGGCAACCTTCCTCTGGTATCCGGACGGCGCGGCGCTCTCACGCTACGATTTCCTCGTGCTCGGCGCAGTGATGATCCAGATCATGATGCTGTGGACCGGGCTGGAGACGCTGGAGGAGGCCAAGGTGATCCTTGTCTTCCATATCGTCGGCACGATCATGGAATTGTTCAAGACGGCCCATGGCAGCTGGCTTTATCCGGAGCACAGTTTCCTGCGCATCGGCGCCGTGCCGCTGTTCTCGGGCTTCATGTATGCCGCCGTCGGCTCATACCTCGCGCGGGTCTGGCGGATCTTCGAGTTCCGGTTTGACCGGTTTCCGCCGCTCTGGCTGCAAGGCGGACTCGCGGCGCTGATCTATGTGAATTTCTTTGCCCATCATTGGCTGCCGGACATCCGCCTCGCTTTGTTTGCGGGTACGTTGATGGTTTATGGGCGATGCGTCGTCTGGTTCCGGCCGGACCGGCATCACCGGCCGATGCCGCTGGTGATCGGCTTCCTTCTCGTGGCCCTGTTCATCTGGTTTGCGGAAAATCTCGGCACCTTCGCCAAGGCCTGGGCCTATCCGGGGCAGGAAAATGGCTGGCACCCGGTCTCTTTATCAAAGCTCGGATCATGGTATCTGCTGATGATCATCAGTTTCGTCCTGGTCGCTGCCGTTCATCGGGGCGGGCGCCGGGGCACGGAAGGGCCGGGCCATGAACATCAGCAAGCTGCTCGTCGCGAATAGGGGCGAGATCGCCTGTCGCATCTTCGGCACCTGCCGGGAGCTCGGCATCACTACCGTTGCGGTCTATTCCGACGCCGATGCCCGCGCCAAGCATGTGCGCGAGGCCGACGAGGCCGTGCATATCGGCCCGGCGGCTGCGCCCGAGAGCTATCTTAACGTCGACGCCATCCTCGCCGCCGCCAAAGCGACCGGCGCGGACGCGATCCATCCGGGCTATGGCTTCCTGTCGGAGAATGCGGACTTTGCAGAGGCCGTGACCAAAGCTGGCCTCATCTGGGTCGGCCCGGCGGCCTCCGCCATTCGGTCCATGGGGCCGAAAGATGAGGCCAAGCGGATCGCGGAAGAGGCTGGCGTGCCCGTGCTGCCCGGCTATCGTGGTGAGGCGCAGGACGCAAAAACGCTGACCGAGGCGGCGAAAAAGATCGGCTTCCCGCTGCTGATCAAGGCCGTCTCCGGCGGCGGGGGACGGGGTATCCGCCTTGTCACCAAGGCATCCGAACTTGCAGGAGAGCTGGAAAGCGCCGTGCGTGAGGCGACCAGCAGTTTCGGCGATGGCCGCGTGATGCTGGAAAAGCTGGTCGAACAGCCGCGCCACATCGAAGTGCAGGTGTTTGGCGATTCCCATGGCAATGTCGTCCACCTCTATGAGCGCGATTGCTCGCTGCAGCGCCGCCGTCAGAAAGTGCTGGAAGAAGCGCCCGCGCCCGGCATGCCGGAAAACGTGCGCAAGGCGATGACCGACGCTGCCGTGGCTCTGGCCAGGGCCGTGAAATACGAAGGCGCCGGCACGGTGGAATTCATCGTGGACGGATCAAAACCGCTCTCGCTCGAGACTTTCTGGTTCCTCGAAATGAACACCCGTCTGCAGGTGGAACACCCGGTGACCGAGATGATCACCGGGCAAGACCTTGTCGAATGGCAGCTTCTGGTCGCGAGCGGCGAAGAACTGCCGCTGGCGCAGGACGAGATCCCGCTGCACGGTCACGCCATCGAGGCGCGCATCTGCGCCGAAGATCCTGCGCAGGGCTTCATGCCGGGCGCCGGCCTGATCCTCGAATTCGGCATGATGGAACCGGCGGACGGCGAGATCGTGCGCTGGGATGCGGGCTTCGAGACTGGCGACCGCGTGCCCTCGAACTACGACTCCATGATCGCCAAGCTGATCGTGCATGAGGGCAATCGTCACGCCGCGTGCGAGCGCCTGATCGACACGCTGTCGCACCTGCAGCTGGCCGGTGTGCCATCGAATGCGGGCTTTCTCAGCCGGTGCGCCGCCTCTGAGGCCTTCCTCACGCACACCCATCATGTGAACTGGATTGCGGAGCAGGGCGATGCCCTGACCGATCCGCCTTCGGATCATGCGCTGGCTGCTGTGCTGGCTGTCGCCGATGTGCGCATGAGCGAGCAGGAGAGCGCGGCGCCCTGGGATATCCGTGACGGGTGGCGCATGAATTCCGCGCCTGTGCGCAAGGCGATGATCGGGATGGGCGCCGAAGCCGACTGGGTCGACCCGGATGCCTGGGATCTGGACCCCGAAACGCCGACGCCGCTGGTGACTGACATCTCGCCCCGCCGCTATGCCGTCACCACGGGGGGCGACACGGTTCTGGTCGAAGTGCCCGAATTCGACGCCGACGTCGAAGCCGTGCTCGGCGGCGACACGGTCAGCGCGCCGATGCCGGGCAAGTTGCTGTCAGTCCATGTCGAGGCGGGCGCTGAAGTGAAGCGCGGCGACACGGTTGCGGTCATGGAAGCGATGAAGATGGAACACGCCCTGACTGCCCCGCGCGATGGCGTTGTGGAAACGGTCACCGGAAAAGTTGGCGACCAGGTCTCCGAAGGGGACGTGCTGGTCCAGCTGGTGGGGGAGTAGCCCTCACCTCCCGCATGCAGGGGGTGGCTGCGCCGTTCTGGCGCTGGCGGAAGGCGAGGGCCGCTGCGTAACTCTAAGCTGCGATGGCGTAGGCCGGGCTCATGCGGGAGGAGACATGCGCTTCGGCGCGGTAGGGGCGGCGCACGACCGGTGGGGCGACGATCTCGCCCAGATGGTTTGCGGCCCAGGCGTTCGGCTCTGTTTGCAGGATGCGTTCGCCATATTCGTTCTGGCCGAGGGTGACGCGCGCCATGATGCCGTCCGGCCCGGCGGCCCAGAATTCCACGCCGGCACTTGCCAGCTCCATCGCCTTGTCGAGTTCCATCCGGAAGCTGTCGCCGAAGACGACATCCTTCACTTGTGCCGGATCAAACTCACATCCCTTGATGACCAAACGTACCATCACGCAACTCCCAGCTACTCGTCTTGAACCCAGATCTCGCGGGCGTTTCATTCGCCCTTCGATATGAGAACATAAGCAGAATATTCACGTTTTGGAAAGGAAAAAGTTCCATTTTTGTTCACGGCGAACCAAAACGGAACAAAATCAAAGAATTGCAGTTTTCTGCCGTTCAGCCGCCGAGACGTTTCAGCGCGCGTTCCCGTCCGATCAGCGGCAACAGCGTGCCCATGTCGGGGCCGTGTTCCTGGCCGGTGAGGGCTTTGCGCAGCGTCATGAACAGGCCGCGGCCCTTGCGGCCGGTCTTGTCCTTGACGGCGTTTGCCCAGGTCATCCAGGTCTCGCCCGTCAGCTCACCTTCCGGCAGCAGCGTGGCAGCTTCAGCCACGAACTCCTTGTCTTCGGCATCGACCATGGGCGTGATGTCGCCGAACACGGTGTCGACCCATTCGGCGACGTCCGGCAGGAGGGCGCAGTTCGCGCGCACGGCCAGCCAGAAGGCTTCATTCGCGGCGCGGGGGTCCACGGCGGCGAGGCGGTCTTTTACCGCATCAAACGCCAGCCCATGCAGAATAGACGCGTTGAGGTTCTTCAGATCTGCCTCGTCAAACCGGGCCGGCGAGCGGCCGATCTTGCCGAAATCAAACTCTGCGGCCAGCTGGTCGAGGGTTTCGCGCGCTTCGACATTGTCAGACGTGCCGATCTTCGCCAGCAGCGAGCAGATCGACATCGGCTCGTAGCCCTGCGCACGCAGTTCGCCCATGGAGAGCGAGCCGAGGCGCTTGGACAGGCCCTGGCCATCGGCGCCGATCAGCAGCGGCGTGTGCGCCATGTCTGGCGCTTTGCCGCCAAGCGCGTGGAAGATCTCGATCTGGGCACCGGAATTGGTCACGTGGTCTTCGCCGCGCACGACATGCGTGATGCCAGCCTCGATATCATCCACCACGGAGGGGAGGGTATAGAGGAACGAGCCGTCCTCACGGATGAGGATCGGGTCTGACAGGCTCGACGTGTCGATGCTTTGCGGTCCGCGCACGAGGTCGTTCCACTCGACGCGTTCGCCGGACAGTTTGAAACGCCAGTGCGGCTTTACGCCGTCGGCTTCGAACTTGGCTTTCTCGTCGTCCGTCAGGTTCAGCGCGGCCCGGTCATAGACCGGCGGGCGCCCGCGCGAGAGGGCGATCTTGCGCTTGCGGTCCAGCTCGTCGGCCGTCTCGTAGCATGGATACAGCAGGCCCATCTCGCGCAGCTTCGCGGCAGCGGCCTCATACTGGTCAAAGCGGTGCGACTGGCTGAACGTGTCGGCCCAGACCAGGCCCAGCCAGGTCAGGTCAGCGCGCAGGCCATCCTCGTATTCCTGGGTCGAGCGCTCAAGGTCTGTGTCATCAATGCGCAGGATGAACTTGCCGCCCGCCGAGTGGGCGAACAGCCAGTTGATCAGCGCGGTGCGCACATTGCCGACATGAAGGCGGCCGGTGGGCGATGGGGCGAAACGTACGATTGGAGAAGTCATGTGACCATATATCAGGGGAAGGTGTGCCGCTTTCGACACCAAATCGCAGAAAAAGCCAAGCGATGCATGCCACATTGTTGCTATTCTGTGTGCTAGTGTGGCACCGCAAGTGAGTCGCAATCCCAGGAGGGGGTCATGAAAAGAGCTTGGATTCTTGCTCTCGCTGGAGGTCTTGCGGCGTGCGGACAGCCAGCGGACAAACCAGCAGATATCGCCAATCCCTCTCAAGCAGAGATTGAAGGCGATGCCATGCCCGTCGAGGCGCAGGGGTCAGAGCCGATCACCTCGCCCTATGAGGTTGCTGAAACCGCTCCGGACGACCGGGACTTTGCCGCGCTGGCAGGCTATCCGGACAATTGGTACGTCTCGTACGGCTGGCCGGGCGAGTATCCGGCCGGGTTCGTGGTGCTCGAACAGGGCGTGAAGGTGAACGGCCGTGCGCGGCCAAACCCTGACGCGCCGGCGAATGTCTCCTGCACCCTGCCGCAATACGCCAATTACCAGATCTGGAACCGCACGCGGGTTGACCGGGACCATCTGGAATTCATCGTCGCGACGCAGATCCAGCCGGTCACCATGCTGGTTGATGCCGATGTCGAGACGCCCAGCGAAACCGGCATGCAGATGCTGAACCTGAAGGCCGGCGATGTGATCTCCTACCTTCGCTATCTCGGCGAAGGCTTCGCGATCTTCAATGTCGACGGGCAGGAATACACGATCAACGAAGCCGAGCTTCGCGACATCTCCAGCATGAACGCCGTGGGCCTGGAAGAAGACCAGTGGGTCGAGGTCGCCTGCATCGGTGGCACACGCGCCTGGTTGCTGTATGACGATGTCATCGCCGAAGACGCCATCGTGCCGTCTCCGATTGTCGGCTTCGGGGAGTCCGCCGACATCTTCCCCGACGAGGTTGACCGCGTCCGCGCCGAAGGCCTCGACATGGAAGCCTACCAGAGCGCCCCGGTGGACGGCGACACGGGGGAGTAAGCCTCTCTGTTTGGTGGTCACTGCCCGCGCGCATGCTTCGACTTCGCTTAGCATGAGCGCTTAGGGCGTGCGTTTCCGTACCAGACTCATCCTGAGCGAAGTCGAAGGATGACGCGCGAGCCCGTTTTCCGAAGACGCGTCGCCTCAATCGTCCCGGAACCGGTTCGTGATCGGATAGCGCCGGTCTCGGCCGAAATTCTTGCCGCCGATCTTGACGCCCGGCGGGGCCTGGCGGCGCTTGTATTCGGCGATGTAGAGCAGGTGCTCGATCCGGCGAACGGTGGCCGCGTCATGGCCGCGGGCGAGGATGTCGTCCACGTCTTCTTCGCCCTCCACCAGGCCGCGCAGGATATCGTCCAGCACGTCATAGGGAGGCAGGGAGTCCTGATCCGTCTGGTCTTCGCGCAGCTCTGCACTTGGCGGCTTGGTGATGATCCGCACCGGGATCACTTCGCCGCCCGGCCCCAGCGCCGCCTTCGGCACGCCCGTGTTGCGCCACTTCGCCAGCTCGAACACTTCGGTCTTCCAGAAATCCTTTAGCGCATTATAGCCGCCGCACATGTCGCCATACAGCGTGGCATAGCCGACGGCCATCTCGCTCTTGTTGCCGGTCGTTACCACCATGTGGCCGAATTTGTTCGACAGCGCCATCAGCGTCACCGCGCGCAGGCGCGACTGGATGTTCTCTTCCGTCGTGTCGGGCGTCGTGTCCTTGAACGCGTTCCCCAGCATCTCGTCCAGTGCGCCGACACCCGGCGCGATATTGATGATGTCATAGCGACAGCCGAGGGCCTCGGCGCAGGCCTTGGCGTCTTCCAGACTGTCTGAGGACGTATATTTCGACGGCAGCATCACACACCAGACGCGCTCCGGTCCCAGCGCGTCCACCGCAATGGCTGCCGTCAACGCCGAGTCGATCCCGCCGCTCATGCCCAACACGACGCCGGGGAAGCGGTTCTTGTTGACGTAATCGCCGAGCGCCAGCATCGCCGCGCGGTATTCCGCTTCCCAGCCGGAGGTCAGGTCTACGTTAGGCCCGGCGGGCGTGAAGCGGTGCGTTTCGCCATCATAGTCTACCAGTGCCGTGCCGGTAACGAAGTCACCCAGCAGCTGGTGCTCAGTGCCATCAAAATCCACGGCATAGCTCGCCCCGTCAAAGACCAGCTCGTCCTGCCCGCCCACCTGGTTCACGAACAGGTAGGGCACGCCGGTCTTGGTCCAGGCGGAGAAGGTCGTGTGCCGCTCCACCTGCACGGTGCGCCGCCAGGGCGACCCGTTCGGCACGATCAGCATTTCGGCGCCCGCCTCGGCCAGTGCAGACGGCACGCGCGGGTACCAGATGTCCTCACAGATCGCGATGCCGACCGGAATGCCGTTCAGCTCGAATACGGGCAGGGGGCCGTCGCCGGCATCGAAGATGCGTTTTTCGTCGAACACGCCGTAATTGGGCAGCTCGCGCTTGTCATAGCGCCCGGCGACTTCGCCATCGGCCAGCAGCACGGCGGAATTGTGCCGCTTGTCGCCGTCCATCCAGGGGCTGCCAATGATCACGGCTGGGCCGCCGGCAGTCTCCCGCGCCAGCTCGCGCACCGCCCGCATGGACAGCTCCACCGCTGCCGGCTTCAGCACGAGGTCTTCCGCCGGATAGCCCAGAATGAACAGCTCGGAGAGGACCAGCAGGTCCGCGCCTTTGGCCTTCGCCTCGGCATAGGCCCCGCGCGCCAGCTCAAGGTTTCCCTTGATGTCCCCCACCACAGGATTGAGCTGCGCGACCAGAATTCGAAGATTTTTGCTCATGAAGAGCATTTAGGATGCTGCGAAGGGATACGCAAACCCCAACTGCGCGTTTCAGGAGGCGAGGGCGTCCTGCGTATGCGGTGTCAGATCGCCGAAGAAACAGGCCCGGTTCCGTCCGCCCCGCTTGGCGGCGTAAAGCGCGATGTCTGCTGCATGGGCGAGCGTCTTCAGATCGAGTCCGTCAGATGGCGCGCAGGCCACGCCGATGGAGGCGCTGACGCGGGCTTTCCGGCCGATCGACAACACCAGAGGCGCGCTCAGCTGCTGGTTCAGCCGCCGGGCCAGTTGCTCGACCACTTCGCGGCATGGCGCATTCCTGAAGACGATCAGGAATTCGTCTCCGCCGCTCCGCACGGCCAGATCGTCTTCCCGGATGATGGATTTCATCTGTGCTGCGACAAATTTCAGCACTTCGTCACCTGCGCCATGCCCATAGGTGTCGTTCACGGCCTTGAACCCGTCCAGATCCAGAGCCATCAGGTAAGCTGGCATCTCCGGGCTGGCGCCAGCGAGGATCTCAGGCATGTTGCTTTCGAGGCGGCGCATGTTCCCAAGCCCGGTCAGCGGATCGGTATTGGCCAGTTTGAGGGCCTTCTGGCGCTCCTTCGTGACGGCGGTGACATCTTTCACCACGCCCAGATAGCCGGCAAATGCTCCGGATGCGTCATAGCGCGGCATGCCGGAAATCTCGATATTGTATGTCTGTCCATCCGGGTCGGTGAACAAGGCGTGCGAGCTGGTATAAGCGGTCGTGCTTTCGTGGGCCTGCTGCATCCGCGCGAGGTGTTCCTCATCCATCTGGATGATGTCGAGAGACCGGCATCCAATGAGGCTGTCGCGGCCGCCTTTCAACTGTTTGAGGAATTTGCCTTCGGCATAGATGATGTGCCCGTCCGTATCGGTTTCCCAGAACAGGTCGGCGGCGAGCCCGGCAAAGTTTGACAGGCGCGTGAGGGCGGCTTCGGTTGCTTCCTGCTTGTCACGCAGCTGGGTGAAAGCGCTGGAAATCGTCTTGTGAGCAGGCCAGAAGATGAACAGAACTTCTCCGATAACCGTCAGGAAGGCGATCAGAAGGGAAAATTCCTGGATTTTCTGGAGCTGTACGGAGCGCGTGCGCGTGGCTGTTTCAAACGCGTTTACGGTATTGTCCAGTCTGGCCGCCAGTGTGCCGTTGGCCGCTGTTTCGATCTGCATCAGCGCGTCATCGGCGTCTTGCGGCGCCGCCAGCACCAGGCGCGCATTCGAGGTCAGGCTCAACACCAGTTGGTTCAGTGAGGGTGACCCATCCGTATAGAGACCGGTCAGCATGGCATCATGCGCGCTGATCCGCGTCAGTTGCTGGTGCAGTGTCTCGAATTGCGAGAGGGACTCTTTCAGTTCGGCTTTGTGATCGGCGCCGGAATATTCGACATAGTCGTGCGCGGCATGCGAAATTCGCTGCAGCAAGGCGCTCTGCTGGCCGCTCAGACTGATCGCGGAGCCGTCACGAGAGGTGCGCCGAAGCTCGGTCTCCGCCAGGATATGACTGACAAGCAGGACGCTGAGAATCAGCCCGAGGGCAATGATATAACGCCGCCACAGCACTTTCAGCTGCAACGGTCTCGCCGGTTCTTTTGCTGCATCCTGCAGCGTGAAGAGACGTTTGGACATGCCGCTTGTATCGCATCGTTCTGGTTAGAACCGCGTATCGCCCGCACGATAGGTTTTCCGACCTCAGAAGGGATTTGTTTACGTGTTGGCGTGGGCGCAGGCAGGTGAGCCTGCGCCGGTATACGCCCCGCTAGGTGCGGATTTTTCTGTCAGAGCTAAGCCACGTCGCGCGCGTGCTACCTCAGCTGATCCGTGATGGGCTGGAGCCGTGGAGAGACGCGAGCTGAACTCACCCCCAAGCTGATACGTATTGCCGGAGCGCCGGAGGCGTTGCCGGGCAATGATACAGGTCCGGATGTTTACAGGCTGTCCGGTTCCATTGCACCCAGTGGCCTCACTGCAGACAAGGGGGAGAGGCCATCATGACCGAAGGAATGCGTTTTACGACGCCGCGCCACGAGCAGGTCTATGTCGCCTATGGGACGGTCTATGACTGTGTCGATGCGCTGGCGGCGATCCTGTTCATTGTCGGCTCGGTCCTGTTCTTCGGGACGGCGACGCAGACGGCGGGGACCTGGGCCTTCCTGACCGGCTCGGTCTGTTTCGCCGTGCGCCCGGTCGTGCGAGACATGCGCAGGCTGCCGAAGGACTGGCCGCGCCCGCTGGCGCGCGCCGCCAGCCCGTGTTTAAATGGTCCATATACGGTGTTTACATGGTGTTTTATATTGCCCGGCGGGGCACTTATCCACCACTTCAGGCGCGTCTAGATATCTAGATCTTCGACGAAGGCCGCATTCTCCTGAATGAAGCGGAAGCGCAGCTCGGCCTTCTTGCCCATCAGCGTGTTGATGAGGTCGGCCGGTTTCATCTCGGTCAGCTCGTCCATGGAATCCGGCAGCGTCACGCGCGCGAGCGTGCGAGTGGCCGGATTCATCGTGGTCTCTTTCAGCTGGGCCGGGTTCATCTCACCGAGGCCCTTGAAGCGCGTCATGTCGACCTTCTGGTTCGGCTTGAAATGCTGCTTCATCTTCTCGATGCGGTCCGCGTCGTCCATGGCGTAGACGATCGTGCCCTTGTTGGAGAGCTTGAACAGCGGCGGCAGCGCCAGGAAAAGGCGTCCGCTCTCGATAAGACCGGGCGTCAGGCGATAGAAGAACGTGATCAGCAGCGCCGCAATGTGCGCGCCGTCCACGTCAGCATCGGTCATGATAATCACGCGCTCATAGCGCAGATCGTCGATGCTGAACTTCTTGCCGAGTTGGGTGCCGAGCGCGAGGGCGAGATCGTTGATCTCCTGATTGTTCATCAGCTTGTCGTCAGAGGCGCTCTCGACGTTCAGGATCTTGCCGCGCAGGGGCAGGATGGCCTGCGTTTTCCGGTCGCGCGCCTGCTTGGCAGAGCCACCAGCCGAGTCGCCCTCGACGAGGAAGAGTTCCGTCCGTTCAGGGCCTTTTTCCGAACAGTCGGCCAGCTTGCCCGGCAGGCGCAGCTTCTTGGTGGCGGACTTGCGGTTGATCTCTTTCTGCTTGCGGCGGCGCGCGCGCTCGTCGGCCCGGTCGGTCGCCCAGGTCAGCAGCTTGTCGGACTCTTTGGGAGATCCGGCCAGCCAGTGGTCAAACCGGTCACGCACGGCATTTTCCACAAGGCGGAAGGCTGCGGTGGTGGACAGTTTGTCCTTGGTCTGACCCACGAATTCCGGCCCGCGAATGAAGACCGAGAGGAGCAGGCCCGAATGGCCCATAATGTCCTCTGCAGTGATTTCACTGGCTTTTTTGTTGCCGGTCAGTTCCCCGAAATTGCGCAGGCCCTTGGTGATGGCAGAGCGGAAGCCCGCCTCATGCGTGCCGCCTTCGGGCGTCGGGATCGTGTTACAGTAAGACCGTGCAAAGCCGTCTGCTTCGCCGAAGCCGGCTTGCGTCCAGGCGATGGCCCACTCGACCTTGCCTTCCGCGCCGAGATCGACGAGGCCGGTGAACGGGCTTTCGGTGATCGTCGCCTTGCCGCCGAACACTTCGGCCAGCTGGTCAGCCAGGCCGTTCGGATAGGAGAGGGTGGCCTCGGCCGGGATCTTGGAGTCTTCCGGCAACAGGCTCGGGTCGCAATTCCAGCGCACTTCGACGCCGCGATAGAGATAGGCTTTCGAGCGCGCCATCTGGAACAGGCGGGCAGGGCGCCAGCGCATCTTCTCGCCGAAGATCTGGAAGTCCGGCTTGAACTTGACGGATGTACCGCGCCGGTTGGGTGCCGCGCCGACCTTCTGCAGCTTGCCTTCGCTGAGGCCGCGCGAGAAGCACTGGCGGTAAAGCACGCGGTCGCGCGCCACTTCGACTTCGACATGTTCCGACAGCGCGTTCACCACCGAGATGCCCACGCCGTGAAGGCCACCAGCGGTGGCATAGGCCTTGTCGGAGAATTTCCCGCCCGAGTGCAGCGTCGTCATGATGACTTCCAGCGCAGACTTCTTGGGGAATTTCGGGTGCGGGTCGACCGGGATGCCGCGGCCATTGTCGGTGACGGTCAGGAAGCCGTCAGCCTCGAGGTGGATCTCGATCCGGTTGGCGTGGCCGGCGACGGCTTCGTCCATCGCATTGTCCAGTACTTCGGCGAACAGGTGATGGTAGGCGCGCTCATCCGTGCCGCCGATATACATGCCCGGCCGCTTGCGGACAGGCTCGAGGCCTTCGAGGACTTCAATGTCCTTGGCGGAGTACCCGGACGTGTCGGAGCTCATTTGGTCGAACAGCTTTGCTTGCTTGGCGGCGGCCATTTATGGTCTCCCTTATGGGCGGTACGCTTGAGTGTCGATATGGGGGAACATCAGTGGCTGACACGATTAACACAGCATTAACCTTGGCCAGCGGGCTGACATTCCCGAACCGCTTGGTGAAAGCGGCCATGACAGAGGGATTGGCTGATTCGCGCAACCGGGTCACTGAGGCGCATGTCACGCTCTACCGGCGCTGGGCCGAAGGGGGTCTTGGCGGCATCATTACCGGCAATGTCCAGATCGACCGCGATCATCTCGAACAGGTCGGCAATGTCTGGATCGGGCCGAAGGTCTCGAACGAGGAACTGGACGGCTTCGCCCGCTGGGCTGACGCGGCCAAATCCCATGGCGCGGCGCTGATCATGCAGGTCAGCCATGCTGGCCGGCAGACGCCGAAACTTGTGAATCCCCGGCCCGCTGCGCCCAGCCCCATTGCGCTTGGCCTGCCGGGTGACCAGTTCGGATCGCCCCGCGCCATGACGGCGGACGAGATCCAGGCCGTCATCGAAGGCTTTGGCCGGGCTGCGAAAGTGGCAAAACAGACCGGCTTTGACGGCATTCAGGTCCATGCCGCCCATGGCTATTTGCTTTCCGCATTCCTGTCGCCGTTGGCCAACCAGCGTGAGGATGACTGGGGCGGCCCGCTCGAAAACCGGGCGCGGCTGCTCGTCGCCTGCGTAAAGGAGGCGAAAGTCGCCGGCGGGCCGGGTTTTTCTGTCTCGGTGAAACTGAACTCGGCGGACTTCCAGAAGGGCGGCTTCAGTTTCGAGGACTGCCTCGCCGTGATCGATATCCTGAACACGCTGGGTGTTGATTTCGTGGAGATTTCCGGCGGCAATTATGAGCAGCCAAAGATGATGGACCAGGAAGGCCTGCAGCCCGTTTTCGAAGCCCCGGTCGGTGCCTCTACCCGGGCGCGGGAAGCCTATTTCCTCAAATATTCCCGGGCTGTGCAGGACCGGGCGAAGATGCCGCTGATGGTCACGGGCGGCTTCCGCTCTGTTCTGGCAATGAATGAAGCCATCGACGCCGGGGAAGCGGACCTGATTGGCGTCGGTCGGCCGCTCTGTGTCGATCCGGCTGCGCCGGGCAAACTGCTGTCCGGGCAACAGGACGCGTTCGACAGCTGGGAGAAGCGCCTGCGCATTGGCCCCGGCATTCTCGGACCAAACTCCCCGATCAAACTTGTGAAAGCGCTTAACGGTTTCGGCGCAATGGGCTGGTATTATGAACAGCTGAAACGGCTCGGTGCGGGAGGGGAGCCAGATGAAAAGCTTGGTGTCTTCTCGGCATTCCGGGCCAATCAGCGCTCTGAAGCGGCCAAGGCGAAGGCCTGGCGGGCCGCAGCGCCCTGATCACGTGCAAGGGCGGGGGAATTCACATTTTTGTTGCGCAGGGGCCGGGTTGAAGCAGGCTTTGTGACCCTCCACATCTGGTTCATCGCCCGACTCCCGCCATGTTTGACGGGCAGGGTCACATGGTCGCCGCCAGACGGGGCCATAATCTGAAGGAGGCAGTTACATGCCAAAGACCAAGAACCTTCCGGTGTTGCCGCTTCGGGACATCGTCGTGTTCCCCGATATGGTCGCCCCACTCTTCGTGGGACGGGACAAGTCGGTGCGCGCCCTCGAGATGATCGAGGAAGCAGAAAATGAAATCATGCTGGTGGCCCAGCTTGACGCCGCGATCGATGATCCTGGCGCCGATGACGTGCACGAAACCGGCACCATTGCCACCATCCTCCAGCTGCTGAAGCTGCCCGACGGCACGGTCAAAGTGCTCGTCGAAGGCAAGACGCGCGCGCGTGTGGCCCAGCTGCTCGACCGCGGCGACTATTTCGAAGCCGAAGTCGAAGTTCTGGATGAACCCGCAACTGACGGCTCTGACGTGCAGGCCCTGATGCGGGCCGTGCAGGAGCAGTTCGAGAACTATGTGAAGCTGAACCGCAAGATCCCGCCGGAATCGGTGGGCACGATTGCGGCCATGACCGATCCGGGCCGGCTCGCCGACTCGGTTGCCTCGAACCTGTCCGTAAAGCTTTCCGACAAGCAGGAACTGCTCGAACTCACTGACGTGAAGGAACGCCTCGAGAAGGTCTTCGCGCTCATGGAGAGCGAGATGGGCATGCTGCAAATGGAGCGGAAGATCAAAAACCGCGTCAAGCGGCAGATGGAGAAGACCCAGCGCGAGTATTACCTCAACGAGCAGATGAAAGCGATCCAGCGCGAGCTGGGTGAGCAGGGCGGCGAAGCCGGCGAACGTGACGAGATGGCTGAGTTGGAAGCTCGCATCAAGGACACGCCGCTGTCTGAAGAAGCCCGCATCAAAGCCGATGCCGAGATGAAGAAGCTGCGCCAGATGTCGCCGATGTCGGCGGAATCGACCGTGGTCCGCAATTATCTTGACTGGCTGCTGGCTCTGCCATGGGGCACGCGCAAGAACATCGTGACCGACCTCGCGAAGGCCGAGAAGCAACTTGATGACGACCATTACGGTCTCGAAAAGGTGAAAGAGCGGATCCTGGAATATCTCGCCGTGCAGAAACGCACCGGCAAGATGAAGGGCCCGATCCTCTGCCTCGTCGGCCCGCCGGGTGTCGGCAAGACCTCGCTTGGCCGCTCCATCGCCGAAGCCACGGGACGCGACTTCGTTCGTGTGTCGCTGGGCGGCGTGCGGGACGAGAGCGAGATCCGCGGTCACCGCCGGACCTATATCGGCTCGATGCCGGGACGCATTATCCAGTCGCTGAAGAAGGTGAAGTCGGGCAACCCGCTCTTCCTTCTGGACGAGATCGACAAGATGGGCATGGACCATCGCGGCGATCCGGCCTCGGCCCTGCTGGAAGTGCTCGATCCGGAGCAGAACTCGACGTTCAACGACCATTACCTGGAAGTCGACTATGACCTCTCCGACGTGATGTTCGTGACCACGGCGAACTCGCTCAACATGCCCCAGCCTTTGCTGGACCGTATGGAGATCATCCGGATCGCCGGGTACACGGAAGACGAGAAGCTTGAGATCACCAAGCGTCACCTGATCCCTCAGGTGCGCGAGGATCATGGCCTGCAGGCAGACGAGTTCATTGTCACCGACGAAGCCATCCGCGACCTCATCCGTTACTATTCCCGTGAAGCCGGGGTGCGTAGCCTGAAGCGCGAGATTGCGCGTCTTGCCCGCAAGGCTGTGCGCAAGCTGGCCGAACAGGGTGAGGGCGCAAGCCTGACCGTCACCGAGAAGAACCTCGGCGAGTTTGCCGGCGTTCGGAAGTATCGTTACGGCCTGGCCGACGAGACCGATCAGGTGGGCGCCGTTACCGGCCTTGCCTGGACCGAGTCCGGCGGCGACCTCCTCACAATCGAGGCGGTCAAGATGCCTGGCCGGGGCAATATGAAGGTCACGGGCAACCTGCGCGACGTGATGAAGGAATCGATCCAGGCGGCGAGCTCGCTCGTCCGTGCCCGGTCGGTTGTGTTCGGCATCAAGCCGACCCTGTTCAACACAACGGACATCCACGTCCACGTGCCGGATGGGGCCACACCGAAAGACGGTCCGTCTGCCGGTGCGGCCATGACCACGGCCATCGTCTCGCTGCTCACCGGAATTCCGGTGAATCGTGAGGTCGCGATGACGGGTGAGATTTCGCTGCGTGGCCGGGTTCTGCCGATTGGCGGCCTGAAGGAGAAACTCCTGGCGGCCCTGCGCGGCGGTATCAAGACGGTCCTCATTCCGGAGGAGAACGAGAAGGATCTCGACGAGATTCCGGAAAACGTGAAGACTCTGCTGAAGATCGTGCCGGTCTCCGACATCAATGAGGTGCTGGAGATTGCGCTGACCGGTCCGCTGGCGCCGATCGAATGGTCGGAAGCTGACGAGGCTGCGCTGCACGCGTCGCTGTCCGGGCAGGGCGGCAGCGGACAGGGCGACCAGCCCCGCGCGCACTAGGCCATTAGACGCCTGAAACAGAGACGGCCGCTTCACCTGAAGCGGCCGTCTTGCTTTTTCCCTGAAGGCCCGGCATGTACGCCACCGGATGGGCGGTTAGCTCAGTTGGTAGAGCATCTCGTTTACACCGAGAGGGTCAGCGGTTCGAGCCCGTTACCGCCCACCATAAAAACAAGGCATTGGCCTGTGGAAAAAAGAACATCCGAGAATAGTTTACAGCATAGTTTACAGGTTCTGTTCTTGTTCCGTCCCTAAAATATGGCACTCATCCGCCCAGAACGGCCGCGTCAAACGTGTCTGCGCGCTTGATTTTTTTTATGCATGTGTTGGGTGTCCAGCTGAACAGGTCGGTGAGGACTTAATCAGTGAAGTGGTCACGGCTTAGCAGTTGCTGGATTACTTCGCTTCTTGACGTCCACCGCCGTCGGACACACGCATGAACAGTGCGAGAAGCGGTTCATTGATATAGTAATTGTTCCGGCCGGCCTGGTGCTTGGTCACGAAACCCGCTTCGGCCAGTTGGTCGAGATACTTGGTGGCGGTCGGTCGGCTGACATGCAGGTCGTGCATCACGTAATCGATGCGCGTGTAAGGGTGGCGGAAGAGGTTGTTCAAAAGGTCCTGGCTGTAGATCTTGCCGAGCTCTGCTCGCATCCGTTTCTTGTAGTCCGCCATCTGGGCGCGCAAGCCTTCGATCAGCTGTAGGGTCGTCTGAGATGTCTCTGCCACTGCTTCCAGAATGTAGAGCACCCAATCTTCCCAGGCGCCTTCATCTCGCACGGCCTGCAGCAATCGATAGTAGTCGTTTTTCGTACCTGTGATGTGACGGCTGAGATAGAGAATGGGAATGTCGAGCAGGCCCGTGCGCGTCAGATAAAGTACATTGAGGATACGCCCGATGCGGCCATTGCCGTCCGGGAACGGGTGGATGCTCTCAAATTGATGGTGAATGATCGCCATTTTGATGAGCGGGTCCAGATCACAGGCGTCATCATCGTTGATGAAGACTTCGAGCCCAGCCATAAGGGCTTCAATCTCACGCGGGCCCTGTGGTGGCACATAGACGGTTTCACCTGTGCGATCGTTCTTCAGCTCTGTTCCGGCCTGCGTTCGGAAGCCATCGTCTCGCCCCTTCAACAAACGAAACATGTCGATAATGATGCGGTTGGTGATCAATCCCTGCGTCTTATGGAGCTGATCAAATCCAAGTCTCAGGGCGTCACGATAGAGCGCGACCTCTTTTGCTGCTGCTGAGCCAGGTCCTTCGGGAAACAAGTCTGCCTGGAACAGTTCGTCTTGAGTGGTGACGATGTTTTCAATTTCAGAACTTGCCTTGGCCTCTTGCAAGGCCAGCGTGTCGATCAGAATACCCTGGTTGGGGATGGCTTTGGCTGCGCCCTTCAATTCCGCCAGTGCTCTGTTGGCGCGCGCAAGTGCCTTCAGCACCGGTACCGTCTCTATCTCGACGGGTGGCGGAAGGTCTGGCAATTTGTACGAGGAATCTGGTAGTTTCGACATGATATGTCAAAGAAACGGAATTTTCTTTACATGTCCAGCTAACGTGTAAAGAAAATCACCAAATTGGTGTAAATCAACACCAAGCGATCTCTTACCTATGCAGGCCGCAGCCCTTACGAGACCTAGCTCCTAGATCGAAGTCGTCATCGCTTTTATAACAGCTGCATCTGACACGTAAATCCGCTTCATTTTCGCGAGTGTACCCGGCGTCCAGCCAAATAGATCGGTCAGAACCTGATCTGATATCAGAGCCGGGTAGAGGTGCTGAAGGATGACCATATTCGTCGCGCATGTCTTGCGCATGTCGTGGATGGTTGGGCCCTCGTATTCCGGGCCAAGTCCCATCCGGCTGCGATGGCGATCAAAGCTCGTGCCGAACCCTTCTGCGGTCCAAGGCTTGCCCTTGCTGGAGAAGAGAATCGTGAGGGGTGCAGTCGCGAGTTTGGCGCGCGCCGCATCGATTTCATCAAGCAACGACCGAAGCGGAGGCGTGATGGGGATAAGGGCAGTGTTGCGGCCACGGCTCTTGCCCGTAGGAATGATCAGATGCTGCTTCGTGATCGCCGAAAGTGGCAAGCGGGTCAGATCTTCACGGCGAAGTCCGGTGTGAAGAGCCAGCTTGAACGCCCAGGCCAAATGCGCCGACGCGGTTTTGAGAAACTTTGCCTGCTCTTCCAGAGACCAAATACGCGCTTCCGTCGGCCGTTCATAAAGCGGTTCGATGCCATGCGCTCGGTTCCAGTCCAGCCGCCCGTCCTTTTTGCACCAGGTCAGGAAGGCCGACAGAGCCAGGACGGCCTCATCAGCTGCGCTCGGAGAGTGACCCCAGACACGATCGCGGTGGGACGTGATAAACTTGATAATGCGTCTGCTATCGAAAACCGAAAGGGGTGCGTTCGCAGCTGGCTGGCCCGCCTTCAGGGGCATTTCCAACCACTTGTCGAGATATTTGATCCTTGCCGTTTGCCCTTTTGGCTTCATCTTTCTGAATGCGGGAGACTTCTTCCGATAAAGCATGACCGCCATGGCGAGCGAATCTGCGACCGGCGCTCTCTCATCCTCCATCACCTCTGAATAGGCCTGGATGAATTCTGGAGGCAATCGCTTGCCGGCTCCGTCCAATCTGGATCCTTCACTCGTCCAAAATTTGGGCCCACCTCGAAACGCATAATAATAGTATCGGGTCTGACCAGTCGCGAGCTTCTTCGCAATTACATGAAGTCCCTTGATGGACATGCTCAGCTCCCTAGCCATTTCGCCTCCGAATCAGTTTCGAGCCTGAGAGAGGCCTTGTCCAGAAGCGTAAT
>Ga0209347_1000340_pt1 | contig 125640 bp, 100 predicted proteins | sample AutmiccommuBRH23_FD_187382 | JGI IMG/M metagenome (GOLD analysis project Ga0209347, IMG submission 187382) | Deep subsurface microbial communities from Mt. Terri, Switzerland - Autotrophic microbial communities BRH/23 (SPAdes) (version 2) | ecosystem: Environmental > Aquatic > Deep subsurface... | reverse complement strand
AGACCAGGGAATCGGAATCGACCCAATCGATCAGGAGCAGATATTCCAACAGTATTTCCGCACTGAAATTTCGCGGGAGACCGCCAGTGGTACTGGTTTAGGATTGAATATCAGCCAAAGCCTGGTAATAATGCAAGGTGGGCGTATCTGGTTTGAGAGTTCCCCTGGCGCCGGCAGTACTTTTCACATAACAATTCCAGTGGCGGAGAACCTGGTTAACCCTGATCATTGAAAAAATTTTGGGGTTCCTGCGGTTCCGCACAACCATCAAGAACCCCATTCAAGAGGAGAAGAACCTCGGTTAATCTTGCGCCGGAGCCATGTTGTGCTCAAAATCAATTACCGGTAGGTCCGAAATAGCTTCGCGAATCGCTGCTTCAGGATAATCGTAATCGCTCAATTGGCCGCCTAAATATGCCTCGTACGAGGCCAGATCAAAATTGCCATGCCCGGATAGATTGAAAAGGATCACCCGGGCATCGCCTTTTTCTTTGGCGTCAAGTGCCTCGTCGATCGCTGCGCGAATGGCATGGGCGCTCTCGGGCGCCGGGATAATCCCTTCGTTGCGACCAAATAGCATCGCTGCTTCAAATGTCGCCAGTTGGGATACTGCAATGGCCTGGATGAGCCCTGCATCGACCAGCGCCGATATGGATGGCGCCATTCCATGGTACCGCAGTCCACCCGCATGAATAGGCGCGGGCATAAAGGTGTGGCCTAATGTGTGCATTTTAACGATAGGCGCCATTTTGGCTGAATCCCCATAATCATAACTGTAAACACCACGCGTTAAACTTGGTGTAGCGCGGGGTTCCACTGCCAGGATGCGTGCCCGAGCACCTTCAAGTAGATTGCGCCTCAAGAATGGATAGGCTAACCCTGCGAAATTCGAGCCGCCCCCGACGCAGCCAATAACCACATCCGGATACTCATTTGCCAGATCCATCTGTTTGAGAGCTTCTTCACCAATCACTGTTTGGTGCATCAGCACATGATTAAGTACGGACCCCAGGCTGTATTTCTTCCGTCCATTGGATACCGCTGCAGCTTCTACGGCTTCTGATATTGCGATCCCCAAAGAACCCAGGCTGTCCGGATTTTCTTCCAGGATGGAGCGCCCGGCTTGAGTTCGATCCGTGGGGCTGGCATACACTTGCGCCCCATACGTCTCCATCATGATCCTGCGGTAAGGTTTTTGGTTGTAAGACACCTTGACCATATACACTTCAATATCGATATCAAAGAAGCTGCCTGCAAGAGCCAGAGCTGATCCCCATTGCCCTGCGCCGGTTTCGGTGGTGAGCGCCTTTGTCCCGGCCGCTTTGTTATAGAAAGCCTGGGCGATAGCTGTGTTGGGCTTATGACTTCCTGTGGGCGATAGCCCTTCATATTTGTAGTAAATATGCGCCGGGGTTCCAAGCGCTTTTTCCAGCCGCCTGGCTCGCAGCAGGGGAGTTGGCCGGTAGAGCTTGTAAATCTCGCGGATCTCTTCGGGGATCTGGATGTATCGTTCCTTTGAAATCTCCTGGAGGATTAATTCCATTGGAAAAAGCACCCCTAAGAAATCAGGTGTAACCGGCTCCCTGGTCTGTGGATTCAGGACTGGCGCAGGTGCTACAGGCATATCTGCGCTGATGTTGTACCATGAATGCGGTAGGTCGTTCTCGGTAAGGATAAAACGGGTTTGCGTGGACATGGATACCTCCTCGATCTGATTGGTTAAGGTAACTTAAATCAAGTAACTGGATTCAAATGCGCGTACGCATGATCACCTGTTTTAAGGTTGTAATCCTAGTTTGGCTTTGGCATCTGCCAGGGTCGCCTCGGCGAGTGGGCGTGCCCGTTCTGTGCCAGCTATCAAGATTTCTCGGAGTGCATCTGGATTGGTCAGCAGTTTGGCACGTCGAGAGCGTAAGGGACTGAGCCGTTCATTCAACACTTCCGCCAGGCGGCGTTTCACCTCCACATCACCAATTTTTCCCTTGATGTAGCGTTCTTTGTACTCAGCTACCTGCTCCTGATCCGGATTAAAGACATCGTGATAAGCAAACAGCGGGTTGCCTTCGATATGCCCTGGATCGTCGGCATGAATGCGGGTTGGGTCGGTGTACATGCTCATCACTTTGCGAGTAGTTTCTTCCGGCGTGTCGCGCAGGGCTATCGCATTTCCATAAGAAGTATGCATCGTACGGTTATCTGTACCCGGCAGGCGCGGGGTGGAAGATAAGATTTCCTGCGGTTCTGGGAAGGTCTCTCCATAAAGTTGATTGAACCGGCGGGCAATCTCGCGTGTTAATTCCAGATGTGGTAATTGATCTTCTCCGACAGGTACACGATCGGCTCGATACACCAGGATATCAGCTGCCTGGAGCACGGGGTAAGCCAACAAACCAAGCGTAGGTGACAGACTTAACTGCTGCTGCTGTTCTTTGTAGGTGGGAACCCGGCTCAAACGGGCTACAGTGACCAGCATCCCCAAAAGGGTAGCCAGCTGGGTGTGCGCCGGGATGGCAGATTGCAGGACCAGGTTGGCGCGTTCAGGGTCTATACCAGACGCAATCCAATCCGCCACTAACTCCAGGATATGCGCTTGAAGTCGTTGAGGATGCTCGTAGTCTGTGGTTAACACATGCAGGTCAGCGACAAGAAAGTAACATTCATATTGCTCCTGCAAACCAGCCCAGGTTTCCAGTGTCCCCACCAGATGTCCTATATGTCGTGGGCCAGTCGGCCTGTGCCCGGTCAGGATGCGTCCAGGTTTCTGCATGATTATCGATCTCCTATGTCGCTTAACAAAAAACAGCATTCATCTCCATTGGAGACGAACGCTGCATGGTCCGTGGTGCCACTCCTCTTAGGCTGGTCCGATTAGACGAAAAAACCCACCGGTGTTGCGATGGGATTCTGCCAGCCTCACTCTTAGGGGTACGGCAGTGCTGACTGCTTATACCCTTAGCCTGGATAACGGCGGCCACTCCGGCACGGGCTATTCAGCAAATTGCTTTTCGCCCTGCAACTCCGAGGTCCATTCTCTGCCGCTGTTCATACGAGCTTCTCACCAACCGCCCGCTCTCTGAGATGACATTAAGGCAGATACTAATCCTCTTCACAGTTTTTTGTTATTGCACAGGATTATATGGAATAAATCAAAATTGTCAAGGCAAACATTAGTGCAAATTGGGTTTTTGACATACAGGCTGGGTTGTTTAGCTGGCAATAGGCTTAATTGATCAACCCTGAACCGGATCTACCCGTTCTTAATCATCCCATTCCAGGTAGACCGGCTGTAACCCGATACTCAAGTCACGGCTGGGTGGAATTGAATTGCCAAATAGGTCCCACATTTTGATTGGCAGAGCAGGCAGTGAGACCTGGTGGGGTTGCCCATCCAGGGACCACGCGATCCACAGCCGCTTACCGCGGCCTGCGAACTCATAAACGGCAAGACCATCAATAGACACTTTTTGCTGGTAGGTTTTGCCTTGTAGAAGCTGGCTTGCAGTCTGGTAAGAATAATAGGCTGGTTTAGGAATGGAACTTTCAATCAGGCTGGTGAAACGCCAGGGATTCGTATAGCTATACCAGATGGACGCCGACACCCCGCTCAGCAAACTTTTGGTATAGCTCTGGGCGATGTATATGGCTTTTGTGGTTTCGTAGTCCGCTTCGCAGGTTTGGTAGGCATCATTGCACAAAAGAGCGGTTTCGGTAGTCATTAAATATCGATCGCTATAGCCATATTGTTGTAGCACAGAGTATAGGAAATTGGCTTTCAAATCCAGGATTGGGCCGGTAGTAGTGGATGACCCATGCCAGTTAGAATTGCTGTAGCTGCCCATTATCCCATTGTAATAGTCGTAAGAGTGGAAGCTTACCCCATCAAACGCTGAGCCTGCGCCGGCACGCAGGATGCCCTCCAGGAATTTTGAACTGGTGCAATTCTTACCAGAGGGTGGATTGACCGGATCGCAATCCATCATCAAACCACCGACTAAAACCTGTGCGTCTGGATTGGCAGCTTTAATCTGAGGATAGATCACCTTGAGCATTTCACCGTAATAACCACCACCATAATAAGAGTCGTCTAGATCTCCCCAGCAGCCGAAGGGAGAAGTCTCACTAATGAATGACGCATCAGGCTCATTGCCAATCTCCCAATAACGGACATTGTAAGGCGGCTGGCTGTAGCGGCCGACCAGTTCGCGCATAAAACTGGCAAACGCAGCAAACTTAGATTGTGCAATCGGCCCACAAATATATCCGTCAGCCGTCTGTGCCCATTCTGGCACACCCCGCACGATCAGTACCATTTGCATGCTGTTTTGGCTGAGGACAATCATCTCAGATTCAAGAGCAGCCATCGCTGACCAATCCCGTACACCTTCTACAGGTTCAATCAGATGCCAGAATACACCATTTCGCCTGACCCAGTTCACGCCTGCTCGTGAGGCGAGATCCAGTAGTGTTCCGTCTGAGACGGCTTCCATTTCAACCCCAAATACAGGATGTCCACCCAGAGGTTGTAAAATGGCGGGGATATAGACTTTGTAGTCTGCGGTTGTTTGATAGGTGGGGGGAGGGGGAGTCTCTTGCCGGATACCACTATGTAAAGGCTGTGCAAGAGTGGATCCGGGGGCCAGGCTAATTATAAAAGTCACGATCAGTATTACACCAATCAAGCGTTGGTTTAATATCATATATATTCCTAAAAAAACAATATTCTGAAATTTTGTCTGTAATCAACCAGTCCAAATAAACATCACATTCGAATGGAGTTTATACCATGAAACTGGTGTTCTCGATTTACGAACTGATTAACTCCATATTAAGGGATAACGGATAATGTGCGAGCAGTTTTCTGGACGACCTGGTTAATTGCCATATCCTTATTGAATTGCTTAAGCAGCCGGTAGATTAGCGCGCAGCATGGTCAAAAAGGTATACGGATGGGGAAAATCCGTATCATTTGTGAAATTCAAATTTTCTGTGATCGTCCATTCAGCGGAATCGAATTCTGGAAAGAACACATCACACGCATAAACAGCATGGATGTAAGTTATGTACATGCAGTGGGTGTAAGGCAAAGCATGCGTGTAGATTTCAGCTCCTCCGATGACAAAAACCTCACTCTCGCCTGCCATTCTTGCCCGGTGCACAGCAGATTCCAGTGAATCACAGATTTCACAGCCCGGAGCTTCATATTCAATCTGGCGCGTGACAACAATGGACACTCGCCCAGGCAGGGGTCTACCGATCGACTCATAAGTTTTGCGGCCCATAATCAGGTGGTGACCCATTGTAAGGCTTTTGAAGCGCTTTAGATCAGCGGATAAGCGCCAGGGAAGCTGGTTATTTAACCCGATGCAGCCGTGTTGGTCCAGGGCTGCGATAATAGAAACGTTCACACTGCCACCGGCGCCTTGATGTGTGGGTGCGCCTGGTAGTTTCTGAGATCAAAATCGGAATACTGAAATCCAAAGATGTCTTTTACCTCAGGATTGAGGCGCATTTCGGGTAATTCATACGGGGCACGTTCGAGCTGGGTGTTGGCTTGTTCGATATGATTCTTATACAGGTGTACATCTCCAAAAGTGTGTACAAAATCTCCTGGAGTAAGGTCGCAAACCTGGGCGATCATCAAAGTCAGTAGAGCATACGATGCGATGTTGAAGGGAACACCTAGGAAAACATCAGCAGATCGCTGATAGAGCTGGCAAGAAAGTTTCCCTTCCGCGACATAAAATTGGAACAGTACGTGACAGGGGGGTAGCGCCATGCGTTCAATTTCACCAACGTTCCAGGCGTTAACGATCAACCGGCGCGAGTCAGGCGTGCTGCGGATTTGCTGGACGACCTGGGTGATCTGGTCAACCGTGCCCTGGTCAGCTGTGCGCCAGGAGCGCCACTGGCTCCCATATACCGGACCCAGATCGCCTCGTGCATCAGCCCATTCATCCCAGATACGTACTCCATGCTCGTTCAAATAACGGATATTGGTATCACCCTGGAGGAACCACAGCAATTCATAAATAATCGATTTAAGATGCAGCTTTTTGGTGGTTAGCAGCGGGAAACCCTGTTGTAGGTTATAGCGGTTCTGGTAGCCAAATAATGAGAGGGTTCCGACGCCTGTCCGGTCGGTTTTTGATACGCCATGGTCTAGAAGTTCGCGTAACAAATCGAGATACGGTTTCATCGCACAACCTCCTATCCAGCTTATTGAGACCCAGGCTCACCAGCCAGTTATGTATGCAGAGTAACTCGTAAGGTGTCAGTTTGATACGGCGGATTGATTTTCAAAATAGAGCCGTGTGCTATGGATATCGCGTTGAATTTGTTCTATCAAGGCTGCCGCGTTTGGAAAGCGCATCTCATCGCGCAGACGGGAGCAAAAATCCAGCTCGAGATCCTGCCCATAGAAATCCTGATTCATATCCAAAACGTGCACCTCCAGGCGCGATTCTGGCGGAGTGTTTTCAAAGGTAGGACGGAAGCCGATATTGCTCACTGCTGGCCAGAGATCATCACCGCGCTTAACTCTGCATACATAGACTCCCGGTTTGGGGAGTAATTTTTCTTTCCATACATCGATATTAGCGGTTGGTATGCCGATGGTGCGTCCGCGCCCATCGCCTGGAATGACGATTCCTTTTACATGGTAAGGGCGTCCGAGTAGTTTTCCGGCTTGCTCCACATCGCCGTCGCGCAGCAGCGCACGGATATGGCTGGATGACACTGGGGTGGCCTCAGCAGTGATTTCATCGATGATGTGTAGATGATAACCAAATTCAGCACCAAGGCTATCCAGTCTGCGTATATTGCCTTCGCGATTGCGCCCCAGGGCAAAATCGTGGCCTACCCAAAGTTCGCGCAGTCCAAGGTGTTTTTTGATCTGACTGATGAATTCGTACGCGGTCAGGTTTGCCACCTGGCGATTAAAAGGGTGGGTAATCACCAGGTCGACGCCAAGTTCAGCGAAGTAAATTGCTCTTTCGGTCGGATGGGTCAGGTAAAATGATCCTGAGCGCCTGCCCAATACGACAGCAGGATGAGGGTGGAATGTTAGCACGACTGCAGGAGCACCGGACTGGTGCGCGGCGGCAACCATCTGTTTGATGATCGCCTGATGCCCAAGGTGTACTCCATCGAAGGTGCCAATGGTCAGCCAGCTCTGCTCGAGCTGGATATTTTGAAGCGTGTCGGAATGCTGCATCATGAGCTGGTATGGCTTAGGCGCCAGGTTCAGGTCTGGAAAAATACCTTACGCGGCTGCCACTCCCGGTTTTCTTCATCAGCTTCCAATAAAGCGACCAGATCGCCCTGTTGGCTGACTCCGCGTGCCCAGCCTTTGGATGTCTCGTCTGCTGGGACTCGATGACCATGGCGGACCAATTCCACTGCATCAGCATCCAATTCCACCATCGGCCAATCGGAAAGTGCTTCCGCAGCCGGGATGAGGAAGCGGTACCAGTCCCCGGCATCAAAGGATTCTTGCAGCCGGCGCAGTTGCACCGCATCGCGTAAAGTAAAGCGTCCGCTCTTGGTACGCCTCAACCCAACCAGATGAGCTCCAGTACCCAGAGATTTTCCCAGGTCGTTGGCCAATGAGCGTACGTATGTCCCGGATGAGCAGTAAACATCCACTACCGACTCTGGCGGCGCCCATTCCAGAATTTCCAGGCTGTATACATGAACGGTGCGCGGTTCAAGTTCAACCTCTTCCCCTTTACGGGCCATTTCATAGGCTTTGCGGCCTTTGACTTTGACTGCTGAATAGGGTGGAGGTATCTGTTCCATTTCACCAACGAAAGTCTGTAAAACTTCATCAAATGCTTCTTCTGAAATATCGCCAACATCAGCGGTACTGGTTATTTGGCCATCGCCATCATAGGTATCGGTGGTGCTCCCCAACCGGATGGTTGCCTGGTAGCGTTTATCTGAAGCAGATACAAATTCGCTCAGGCGTACTGCTGGCCCGATTAGTATGACCAGCACTCCGGATGCACGCGGATCCAGAGTGCCCGTGTGCCCGGCGCGGCGGATTCCTGTACCCCTGCGGATGATTTGTACAACATCATGTGAGGTCAGGCCAATCGGTTTATCGACGACCAATACCCCCGAAACAAGATCTTGGTTCAGATTGTCATTTTCCATGCTGTAACTCTTCTATCCATTCCCAGTTGAATTCAGGTAGTTTAATGTTGATTGTAACACCTGCGCTTCTACCTCTGCTAGGGTACCTTTAATTTCTGCACCCGCTGCAGCCGGGTGACCTCCACCGCCAAACTGTAAGGCAAGTGGTGTGATATCAAACCCGGGCTGTGAACGCCAGCTGACTTTGATGTGCCCGTTGCCTTGCTCGTTAAAGAGCACCACTACGTCAGTGTCGTTGACGCTGGCCAGGATGTTAATCATTTCAGCGTCATCATGTCCAGGATATTGAGCTGCCCGCCGGTCTGCCTGGGTAACACTCGTCCATACCAGACGATCCAAACGTTGCAAGCGATTGAAACCGCTTCCCCAATATTTTACAGCCTCAAAACTTCGGCTGATCAGGGCGTGTTGGTAAAGCTCAGGCAGATTTGCGCCTGCTTCCATCAGATCAGCCGCCACGCGTAGTGCTCTGGGTGTCATATTGCTCGTTCGAAATCCCAGACTATCGGTAACCAGGCCAGTTAGCAAGGCAGACGCAACCGGGGGACTGATCGAATACCCCCATCCGGGCAGGTGCATGGCCAGTATTTCTGCGGTGGCAACCGCCCTGGTATCAACAAGGTTAAGCCGGCCAAAGTTCAAATTCGTAATGTGATGGTCAATATTGATATCCACCTGGGTTGACGCTGCCAGGTTTTTCCCCAGGCGACTCAAATCTGAGCAATCCAGGCTAACGACTAAATCAGCCTGAGCGTCTGGTTTCTGGCTCACCTGTTCCCAGCCTGGTAAATGTCTAAAGCTGGCTGGTACTCCGTCCTCTAAAAACAGTTGTACAGATTTGCCCTTTTCTTGTAAGGCTAATCCTAAACCCAATAAAGAGCCGATCGCATCCCCATCGGGACGGATATGGGCTGCAACCAGGATTTTACTGGCCTGGTGTAAAGATTCTCCGACCACCTGGTCTAATTCAGACTGCTGGCTCATCCTCATCCTGATCTGGATCAATCTGTGGCGTTTGCGTGCCCTTCTTTTCTGCTTCTAATGAGGCAAATAGCTTCTCAATGGAATCGGCTTTCTCAAATGTTGGATCCCAGTAGAAGCGCAGGCGTGGGAAGGTGCGCAGATCGATGCGAATAGCCAGCTCATGGCGCAAGAAACCTTTAGCATGCTCCAGGCCCTCCAGGATCTCGGGTGCTCTTGTAGAGCCTTCGAGCGCGGAGAAATAAATATCCGCAAAAGCAAGCTCGCGATCCACCCGCACATCGGTGATCGAGATGCCTAGCAAGCGTGGGTCGGAGATGTCCCGTATCAGCATATCAGATAATTCCATCTGGATACGCTCATTGATGCGCTGGAGACGCTGTTTTGATACCAACTTTCTCTTCCTTATCCCTATGGATCAGGCCACAGCTACTTTCTCGATGATATATGCTTCGATAATATCGCCCTCGATGATATCGGTGAAATTTTTCAGGGCAATACCGCACTCAAATCCGGTACGAACCTCGCGCACATCATCTTGCAAGTGTTTTAACGAAGATATATTACCTTCATACAGGATATCGTCGCCGCGCTTAACCCGTGCTCGCGCATTACGGCGGATCTCACCATTGATCACCATACAACCGGCGATGTTTCCGACTTTCGAGATATTGAATATGACGCGCACACGGGCCTGTCCGATAACCGTCTCTTTTTCTTCAGGTTCAAGCATGCCCTTGAGTGCTTTTTCAAGGTCTTCGGTCAGCCGGTAAATGATGTCATACAGCCGGATGGAGACGCCTTCGGCTTCTGCCAGGCGGCGGGCTGAAGCATCAGCCTGGACATTAAAGCCGATCACAATTGCATCCGAAGCAGAAGCCAGCATAATGTCGTTTTCACCGATATTGCCTGTCTCTGCATGTAGGATATTGACTTTAATTTCACCTTTGCCCAGTTCATTTACTTCTGATACGATCGGTTCCAGGGAGCCTTGTACGTCGGCTTTCAAGATCAGACGTAATTCACGTAATTCACCAGCCTGAAAACGCTCGAACAATTGCTCCAAACTGGCAGTAGTGTGTTTGCTGGCTGCGGCTTCATCCATAAGCAGCTTGCGTTGTTGGACGATTGCGCGAGCAGCCTTCTCACTTTCGACCACCTCGAAAAGATCACCTGCCTGAGGTACATCATTTAGACCCATGACGGATACTGGTGTGGATGGACCAGCCTTACGGATTTGCCGGCCGCGATGATCAAACATCGCTTTCAATTTTCCTAAAGTTGTCCCAACAACGACAGTGTCACTTACCTGTAAGGTCCCATTTTGGATCAGCAAGGTAGCCATAACACCTTTTGCACGGTCGCGCTCGGCTTCAATGATGGAACCGATTACCTTGCCGCGTGGGTTAGCCAGAATGGTTTGATTATCAGCCACTAACAGGACAGCTTCGAGTAAATCTTCCAATCCAAGTTTTTTCTTGGCGGAGATTGGCACAACGATTGTATCCCCATCCCAATCGTCAGGCACGAGCCCAATTTCGGCCAATTGCTGTTTCACCTGGTCAGGGTCTGCATTAGGCCGGTCGATTTTATTCATGGCAACAACGATAGGCACTTGGGCGGCTTTAGCATGGGCCGCAGCTTCGCGTGTCTGTGGCATAACGCCATCATCGGCCGCTACTACCAGGATCACGATATCAGCGCCTTGTGCGCCGCGTGCCCGCATAGCTGTGAACGCAGCATGACCTGGCGTATCAAGGAAGGTGATCAGGCGTTCGTTGTGTTCAACCTGGTAGGCGCCGATGTGCTGGGTAATGCCGCCAACTTCCCCTTCAGCGACATTGGTATGGCGTATTGCATCCAGCAGGGTAGTTTTGCCATGATCAACATGACCCAGGATCGTGACCACCGGAGGGCGGGGAACGAGAAGTTTGGGATCCTCGTTGGCGATGATCCGCCGCCACATGGGGATTTGACCCTGATCCTCTTCTAGTTCCGCTTCCGGGACTTCCAGAGTTACTTCAAAACCCATCTCAGCCGCGACGATGGCAGCAGTGTCGAAATCGATCTGTTGGTTAATGTTCGCCATAACCCCATTAGCCATTAATGTTTTAATGACTTCAATGGGACTGGATTGTATTTCACGTGCCAGCTCCCGCACAGTGATTGTTTGCGGCAGCTCAATGCTAATGGTTTGCCTTTGCTCGCTCATTGTTTACCTCCTGATAGTAATTGACGAATACGTGTCCCAATGAGCGGGTCAGGCACCCATTTTAGTTCACGTGGACATTTTAATCTCCGCGTTCATCAGCGGTTCTGGCAGCCAGGATCATGTTTGGTGTTCATGGCTGCAGTATCTCTGGATTGCTACCATTCTCTTCTGACGAGTGCAGATTGGTAGGTTCCGGTTGTTCATCCGGTAAAGAATCCATAAAAGCCAGTAATCGCTCACGTTCGCTTGATGAAAGTTCAGTCTTTAATGCGCTTGCCAGTGCTCCCTTCAAGCCGCGTTCCCAACAAGAGCGTCGATCGTGAAGGTAAGCACCACGCCCGGGCATTTTGCCTGTTGGATCCACATGAATTGCATCTGGTCCACGCACAATGCGGATCAACGTCCGTTTGGCCAATACCTCGCGGCAGCCAATGCATGTGCGTTGGGGCACGTGTTTTCGTTTTCCTCTTGGCTTAGACATCTAATCTATCCATCTGGATTGATTAGAAACTCCAATCATCTTCCCAACCGCCGCCACGTTTGCGTTTTCTCTTAACAACCATGACATCTTTGTCGGGATCATACTCAATTTCCACAAACTTCTTCTTCTTGCGCTTCTTGCCCTTGGCATCTTTATCTTCGCCATCTTCCCCGTCTTCGTCTTCTATGTCCTCGATTGCAATATCTGCATCGAAGGCAAAGATCTCATCTGTATCGAAGGCAACAATCTCTCCCTCAGCAGCGGGTTCGGCTTCTGGTATGACTTCCAAGGGCTCCTGGCTGGGTTCGGCCTCTGCTGTTGTATCAACCGGCTCGCCTTCCAACGCCTCTTCAGCCTGGATGGCAATTTCTGCCTGGGGTTCCTCACCAACCACTTCTTCTGGTTCCTCAATAGCGGGTTCGGCTTCCGATACAGTCGCCAGCTCAAGCGCAGCCTCAGCCTCAACAATAGATTCACTTTCTGCTGCCAGGGCAGCAGCCTGTTGAGCAGTCTGGGCTTCAAGCTCAGATTTAACTTTTCCTAAAGTTTCTTCCAGTTCCTTCATCCCTTTTGGACCCATCCCCGAGAGGCGCAGGATTGAATCGGGATCGACGGACATCTGGTACATCAGTTCACCCACAGTTGGGAAGCCAGCTTCACTGATGACGGTATATACCCGGTCGGATACTTCAAATTTCTCCAGGGGGATCTCAAAGGCGCCGGCAGGAATGAGCGCTCGAGCTTGCTGCTCACGCTCATCTTCAATGCGTTTCTCGGCCTGGAATTGTTGGATAATGCCACGTTCTACTCGATCGACCAGCTGGTTCAGCACCTGATACTCTTCAGGTGTAACCGGGCGACCTTCGGCTTTCTTGCCAAGGATCACTTCTACCTGGGGCAGCGATTCATGTTCGGCTTCAGCAATAGCCGCATATTGTGGATCGGTGTTGAGTTTGTTCAGTGCATCAGCAGCCGCTTCTGGCAGACTCTTGATGTCGATCCGCCACGAGGTCAATTTGGCTGCCAGACGAGCATTCTGACCATCGCGACCAATTGCCAGGCTTAGCTGGTCCTCGGGGACAACAACGGTAGCTGTTTTGGCGCCTTTAGAGTGTTCGTTAAGAAACACACCCGATACGCGTGCCGGGCTTAATGCCTTGGCAATATATGCTGCCGGATCAGAATTCCATTCGATTACGTCGATTTTCTCATCATTCAGCTCGCGCACGATAGCCTGGATGCGGACGCCTTTAATGCCCACACACGCGCCAACCGGGTCAACACCGGGCTGTAACGCAGCCACTGCGACCTTGGAACGTTGGCCAGGTTCACGAGCAATAGAACGAATTTCTACCATGCCCTGGTAAATTTCAGGAACTTCGTTTTCGAGCAACCGGCGCAGGAAATTGCGATGGGCACGTGACAAGTTGATCTGAGGGCCGCGCGGCGTAAGCTTGACTTCAAGCAGCAGTGCCCGCACGCGGTCATGCACTCGGAAGCGCTCGCCTGGGATTTGATGTTGTCGGACCATCACGCCCTCGGCTTTCATATCCAGACCGATAGTGATCTGGCTGGGGTTCACTGCCTGTACAACACCGCTGACGATCTCACCCAGATGTTTGTTGAAATGGCGCTGTTGGGCATCTCGTTCGGCTTCCCGGATGCGCTGCTGGATGACCTGGCGCGCAGTCTGCGCCGCCACACGACCAAAATTGCGTGGGGTGGTTTCCACCAGCACCATGCTCCCCATCTGCGCATTTGGGTCTACTTGTTGGGCATCCCGAAGCGCGACTTCTGTGCGTGCATCCTCAACCGTCTCAACAACCTCTTTCTCAGCGAAAATTATTACCTTACCGGTTTCAGGATCGATGGTAGCTTCAACTTGCTGGGCATTAGACGCGTTGACGGCTCGCCGGTAGGCTGAGACCATGGCGGCTTCTAGCGCTTCCAGAACTATTTCCTGGGGTAGCTGTTTTTCTTCCAATACCTCGTTGAAGGCTAATGTGAATTCGTTCTTCATGCTCTTTCTTTCTCCACCTGGAGTCGTAGACTGATATATGCAGAAAAGTGGGGGTTGCCCACTTTTCGATGACTTTCGTATCTTAACCGCTGAACTAACCTCGCTGATTTTAACATAATTACGAATTCGACGCAAGGGCGCTCTGGATCGAAAAACGCTTATTCACTCTTCTTAGGCAATATTTTCTCCATTCGCCAGGCTGGTTCATCAACTTCTCTGCGCTCTCCGTGTTGATCCAGATAGGACCATCTTCCAGGATCTTCGGTGATAACCTGGTAACCCAGCTTTTCATATAAACGCCTGGCTTCAGGGTTGTTCTGGCCAACATTCAGGGTCACGTATTGATATCCTCGCCGGATCAAATCCTGCTCGGCGATAGTCAGCATGTGTGCACCTAAACCGGCCCGGCGATAGGCAGGCTTGACCCGAAAACCATAGATGTATGCCCGCTCGCGCCCATCAGCTAGTTCCCGCCGGCCGCTGAAGAGTTGCACAAATAACTGCCCGATCAATTCATTGGGTTGTAGTTCTGCCACCCACAAGATTGAACGACCCTGACGGGCATGTTCGAAAGCTTCGTTGAATATTCGCCGAAAGTGGGCGTACTCTCCTCCCCACTCTAAAGCAGACAGGTCAGTCGACCGTACATGGCGGATGATTACCTGTGAGAGCCATTTCAAGTGAGCGGGAGGTGCGGTTGTCATGATGCTACAGGTGTTCAGTTCTTAAATTGAATTATGGCTCTTGGTAAGAATAGCTTCTAGCAGTGCTTCTTCTTGAGCTGGTGTCTGAATTTCACCATCCAACCAGGCAGCGCGCAGACGACTTAGGATTTCTTTATACACCGGCCCTGGTGCTAACCCACGCTCACGAAGAATTTGGCCATCGATCGATGGCTTGATATTGCGCCATTGTTGGGTGTGAAGTTTAAGCAGGTCAGCGAGCTGAGAGTCTTCACAGGCCAGAAAAACGCCGTAACGAGCCAGGGCCGGTAGTTCATCCAGATAGGCTGTTATTTCGCTGACTGGCCGGGCAGGAAGGTCTGGAAGACGCTTCCATAAGGTGCCAGCAGCTAACAAAACTCTTCGCAGTGCAGCCGAGAGCTTCAGGCGTTCGGACAGGCTGGTAATTTCCGGACTGGTCAGGCGCAGTGACCAGAAAATATAGGCTGTCTGCTGGCGAACGTGATTATGACTGGATGAAATTTCCAGCTCCCAATCATCAATGGCTGGCTGATTTTGTAGTTTGGCCAGTCGAATTTCCATCCAGTCATCCCAGGCCAGTTTTGGATGAATGGTCTCCAATAATTGCAACTCATTCAGACGTGCCAGGATCAAAGTGACTTTCGCATCGATCAGCATATGATCCAGCTCGTGCCGGATACGGTCGCCGGAGATACGTTCCAGGAGTGGCTGCGCCTGTTTCATTAGCTCCTGGGTGCGGGCTTCGATCTGAAAACCGAATCGTTGTTCAAAGCGCACAGCCCGGAGCATGCGAGTGGGATCGTCCACGAAGGAGAGTGAATGCAGAACGCGCACCTTTTTTTGGCGTAGGTCGTTAAGGCCGCCCCAATAATCGTGTAATTCGCCATAATGCACCCCATCCAAACGCACTGCCAGGGTGTTAATCGTGAAATCACGACGATGGAGGTCGAGTTTGATGCTGCCCCGCTCCACTGTGGGCAGTGCGGTTGGATAGGTATAGAATTCAGTTCGTGCAGACACCAGATCCAGACTCTCGGGAATCTCTACTGCTACTAGATCTGGCTGGCTGTGCTGTTCCTCTTCCTGTGCTTTTGGTCTAAGGCGCACAGCTAATGCTTGACGGATATCACCAGTATGCCACTTGGCAGTACCAAAACGGGCGTGGCTGGTAACCCGGCCCCCATACCGGCGACCGATGGCATGCGCTAATTGAATGGCGTCGCCTTCTACGACCAGATCGAAATCCAGGCTGGGGCGCTCCAGGAGCAAATCACGCACAAACCCACCCACGATATACAAAGCTACATTCTGCTCAGAGGCTACCTCGACTACTGCTTTCAATAAGATCAGGTGCGTTGAGGGTAATGCGGCATCCAGGCGGGTAGCGATATTCTGGTGAGTGGGCGAGCGTGGGTGGCGGGGGAAAATCTTAAGCAGGTCTGTGCGTGTGACGATGCCAATGATGGCCTGGGTTTGCGGGTCGGTGACGGGTATCTGCCCCCAGCCGCTGCTGATCATCTTTTCTTGCAGATGTTCGATAGAGTCGTCACCAGACACGGTAACCTGTCCGGCGTCCATCAGATCTGCAGCCGGGTAGTTGAGATTATGCGCAATGGCTCGGTCGACTGCTCGGCGGGTCAGCAGACCGACAACTTTTCCATCCTCCACAACCGGATAGCCTTCATATCCGTAGAGACGCATACGGCGCGCTGCCTCTTGTGCACTGGTATCTGGGGTTAGTAATTGGGGAATACGAGACATGATCTGGTTGACCGTTACTGCAGGTCTGACATAAATCGGGAGCTTTTCCTCAAGCTCAGCCCGGATATCCAGTATTTCACGCTCGCGTATTAATGCTGCGGCAGCGCGTTCATGCCCACCACCACCCAATGAAAGCGCGATCTCGCCGACATCGATAAGGTCGGTGGTCGAACGAGCAATCATTTGCACCCCGCTGCGAGTTTGAATCAATAAAAATAAAGCAGCAGGGTCATACAGATCACGCAGTTTGTGGGCAATGGAAGACAATTCCTCATCTGTTTCAAGTGCGTCTCCAACTGCCAGGATAATTGTGTGACCATGCACCGTGATCGTATCCACCGATTCCCGTAGTTGATTGTATATAGACTGCTGATCTTTTGAGAGTGGGTGATTTAAAAAATCATTTAGAATGGATAGGTTCGCACCCTGAGTCAGTAAAAAACCGGCTGCCATGAGATCACGCGCATTCGTGCGCGCATAAGTCAGCGAACCGGTATCTTCGTAGATCCCGAGTAAAAGCAGCGTGGCTTGCATCGGTGTCAATATGGTATTTTGTTCTTGTAAGGTTTCGGTGAGGATGGTGGTGGTTGCACCAATATCCTCAATCCACAGCTCCCACTCCGTTGGCAGGCGTTCACGGCGTGGGTGGTGGTCGATTACACGAACCCGTGGGTTCTGAACCGCACCACGCACGGTTACCAGCGACTGTGTGTCGACCAGTGTAACTGCTGAAATGGGGCCACCGCTTAGATCTGTCTGCTCTACGAAGGGAAATTCTGGTCCATATAAGGTGATGAAGGCGCGTACATTCCTGTTCATCCGCCGCGGTAATACCGGCGTCGATTCAGGGTCTGTCAGATGCGCCGCCAGGAGAGAAGCCAGGGCGTCAAAATCTGCTTGTTCGTGGGTAAGGATAATCCGCATGGGTTTAATTTCTACTTCACCAGTAATTGTAAACTATTGTAATGGAAATTGCCGTACGGGTCATTGTTACTTCCCCGAGATATATATGTACAGTGGTGATAATATTTTCAACGATTGACCAATCGGGGTGCAGTCAATATAATGGCTGCTATGGATCTTAAAGAACTTACCCTGGCCATGCACGATTTTGTTCGTTCTCAAGGCTGGTACGAACCTGACAGTAAGCGCCCTCAAACCCTGCGCAATCTGGCCATTTCGCTCAATTTGGAAGCATCCGAAGTGTTGGAGCATTTTCAATGGCGCGAAACCGCATACCAGTCCGATGAACTGGCCTCTGAGCTGGCAGATGTAGCCTTATACCTGTTACAAATTGCCAGCCTGGCCGAGATAGACCTGGAACAGGCCATCCAGAGTAAACTGGATCGCAATTATCACCGCACATGGGATCAAGACCAATGAGCCAGATCAGTATTTTTGGTAGCTCACAACCGCAGCCTGGTCAGCCAGAATATGCTGCAGCCCAGCGCCTGGGTCAACTCCTGGCGCAAGCCGGGCATACCGTGATCACGGGCGGTTATATTGGCACCATGGAAGCAGTTTCTCACGGCGCAGCCGAAGCCGGGGGGCATGTGATTGGCGTCACCTGCGCTGAAATTGAAGCCTGGCGACCGGTCAAAGCCAACCGGTGGGTTCTTGAAGAACGCCATTTTCCAACCTTGCGTGAACGTTTATTTGAGCTGATAGATGCCTGTGATGCCGCAATTGCCCTTCCGGGTGGTCCTGGGACGCTGACCGAAATTAGCTTGTTCTGGAACCAATTGTTGATTGGTGCAATCTCTGCCCGCCCCCTCATCCTGGTAGGTGCTGGGTGGAAAGCTGTGATGGACTGCTTTTTTGAACAGCATGCTGCCAATATCCCCCCTCCGCAGCGTACCTGGCTCAGCTTTGCTGCGGATGTTGACTCTGCTGTCGCACAACTGCAACGTGCATTGGACGCCTGATCATGCCTGCTATTCAACCTGAACGCTTGAAGCAGCAAACCGCCGCCCTGGCGAGTGCATTTCAAAAGCCTGAATTATTTCTGAGCTCCTTAAATGAGTTGTTGGGCTTATATGCTGAGCGCGCGGTACGTCCGGGTCTGGCAGGTGAGCCGGCTGCATTGTTGGATAAATATGGCGTACCTACGCCTGTTCTGCGCTATATCCTGTTAGATCTGGTCCCGCGCGCCCAGAATGATCCAGACTCAGCCCTGGCGCTCTGTGACCGGCTGTGGCAGGAGCCTAATCTCGAATGCCGGACTCTGGCGGTCGGTTTGTTAGGCAAGATTCCCGCGCAAGCATCCCGTGCAGTCATTAAGCGAGCAGAAAATTGGGCACAACAGCAGAACGACAGGCGATTAATCCTCGAGATTTTTGAGGAAGGTTTAGCGACTGTCCGCAAACAAGATACTCCACTGCTTCTGGACATGGCCAAAGAATGGATACAGGAATCCGACCCGGACAAGCAAAAATTGAGTCTGATGGCTTTATTACCCCTCGCCAGGGACCCAGATTTTGAGAATTTGCCTGTCTTGTTGGAATTTCTTCATCCCGTTGCGATTAAGATTAGATCAGATCTCCGCCCGGAATTGTTAGACATCATTTTAATTCTCGCAAGGCGCTCGCCGCGCGAGACAGCCTATTTTGTGCAGGAGTTGTTACAGGTTCCAGGTTGTTTAACTGCAGGCTGGTTAGCGCGCCAGCTATTACCGGTGCTGCCTGATCATGTTGCTGACGCATTACGACAGGCTCTGCACTCCGTCTCGAATCAGGCAACTCGCCCTATCCCACCTCGCAGGTAAGCATCTAGAAGAGATGCTGTTGGGGGATACCAAACGCACTGGCGATCTGACCCAACTCATCTGGTGTAAGTCCTGTAGCGCGGTTTCCTAACACAAGATTGTACACTTCATATCTGGCGGCGGTCTCGGCGTATTCGATCAAATCGACTGCATGCTCAAATCCGCTAGCTGAGCGGGCCATCACGCCATGCTTGCTCCAAACGATCAGGGCATAATCTCGCAGAGCCATCACACTGGCAGCCATCAGCGCTTCCGAGCCCGGCATTTGGAATGGCAGCACCCCGATCCCCCGGGGAAAATTGATTATAGTTTCGGGTTGCCAGCGGACGAGTTGACGGCTTAAATAGGTTGTATCCTGGTAGACTTCCAGGTGGCTCAGGTATGTAAGATTGACGGGTTGGGCATGGATAAGCACATGACTGGAGGATGGGGAGCGCTTCATCTGGTCCTGGTGCACCATTAAATGGGAGTTGAATTCGCTGGTAGGACGCACAAAGCGGCAGCATGCAGCCGTGTGCAGCCAGCCATTCAACCCATCCGGGCCTATCACCACAGCTCCCAGATTTTCGTATGGAGCTTGCTTTACTTCGCGCAATCGGCGTCCAGAGCCGCTTACCAGTACAGTCATGCCAGCCAGGGCAGGTACCGCTACAGGTAAGTTGTAAGGCTTACAGATCGGCAGGCGCGGCGCTAATTCCACGTGGGCGTCCAGGCACACAGAGAGATTGCCGGCTGCACCTTCGCTGGCGCCTATCTCCGCCATGCGCCACCCGGCCTCAGCCAGACTGGCGATCCAGTCATCGAGGTCAAAACGATTTAGCGTTTGTGACATTTGATTTTTCCTATCGCTACTGATTTTGGACTCCAGTATACTGCCAACCAAAGAACTGTCAAGCAGGGGGATCACCTCACACATCTCTGCTAAATACCTTGCCGTTTTTATCTAAATCGGCTTGGTATGTTGGATTATCGGGTACTCCTTCTTGACAGCCAACCTTTCCGAAAGCATAATCAAAGTGAGTTCTGGATATTCAACAGTTTCTTTCCTTTCCTTTTTCGAATACTGAAATTACCCCGGAATACTCAGGCATAAGGAGCGACAATGAAAAGATTAAATTTTCCAAACGACTTTATCTGGGGCGCGGCTACCTCCTCATACCAGATAGAAGGTGCCTGGAACGAAGACGGCAAGGGTGAATCAATCTGGGATCGCTACTCGCATACACCGGGTAATGTGATTGGCAATGAAACGGGTGATACAGCCTGCGACCACTATCACCGCTGGCGAGAAGATATTCAGTTGATGAAAGAATTAGGACTGCCCGCATATCGCTTCTCCACTGCCTGGGCGCGCATCTATCCTGCCGGGCGCGGCGAACTCAACCAGCCCGGTGTGGACTTTTACAGCCGCCTGGTAGATGGATTACTGGAAGCAGGTATCGAGCCAATCGTTTGCCTGTACCATTGGGACTTACCGCAGGCGCTGCAGGACCGGGGCGGCTGGCCTGCCCGTGAGACAGCTTTGGCTTATGGTGATTATGCTGATACAGTGACGCGTGCCCTTGGGGACCGCGTCAGGCGTTGGATTACCCACAACGAACCTACCTGCGCCGGGCTGCTGGGCTACCAGTCGGGTATGCACGCACCCGGGATTAAAGATTGGAAGCAAGCCCTTCCCGCTGTTCACCACCTGTTACTCTCCCACGGGTTAGGTGTGCAGGCCGTCCGCGCCAATGTCCCCGCTGGACAGGTAGGGATGGTAATTGATCCACTGCCCTCTGAGCCAGCCAGTGACAGCCCGGCTGATTATGCTGCCATGCGCTGGGTCGATGGCACCCATAATCGCTGGTATCTGGATCCATTATATGGGCGCGGTTATCCTGCGGAGATCCTTGCTGAACATATTCGACTGGGTAACCTGCCCAAATCCGGGTTGGACTATGTCCAGGATGGCGACTATGAGCTGATTGCCTCCCCGACCGATTTCCTGGGTTTGAACTATTACCGCCGCGGCGTGGTGCGTGCTGATGAAATAGACAACGTTGGTAATCCGGTAGCCACGCCCAATCCCGATGATCTACACACCGAAATGGGATGGGAAATCCATCCCTGGGGGCTGTTCAATTTGATCATGCTCATGCACCTGACATACCGCCCGAAAGCTTTGTATGTTACTGAGAATGGCGCCAGTTACTCAGATGCCCCTGGAGCGGATGGCCGTGTGCGTGATGAGCGGCGCATCAAGTACCTGCGCACACATCTTGCGGCTGTCCAGCAAGCCATCCAGGCTGGCGCCCCATTGAAAGGCTATTTTGCCTGGTCTCTGATGGATAATTTTGAATGGGCGATGGGCTATGCTCAACGTTTTGGCATGGTGTACGTGGATTTCAAAACCCAAAAGCGCACTCCCAAAGACAGCGCCCTGTGGTATCGCAAGGTGATCCAGAACAACGCGCTGGATATTGAAGTGTAGCGGCAATTCCTGCCTGTTGAACAACAACACCCCGGTAAATTATTACCGGGGTGCGGCAGGCTGGGGGTCGAGGATTCGAACCTCGGCATACAGATCCAGAGTCTGCTGTCCTACCACTAGACGAACCCCCAACTGAGCGAGCATGATTGTACCACGCAGAATAATGTTCGTCAAACGAAATTTCCTGTCTGCTGGACGGCCTCTGTTCAAAATGCAGACTCCGATGGGGAGTTTGTTATAATAGGCACTTATTAAGCTCCACTATTCTTTGCCTAAGGTAATCTAAATGACTGATTCGAACGTAACCACTCCGACCAATGAAAGTAACATACCAACTGATTTCATCCGCGCCGCGATCCAGGAAGACATTCGCAGCGGTCGTTTTGGAGGCAGGGTGCATACCCGCTTTCCACCTGAGCCGAATGGTTATCTGCACATCGGACACGCCAAGTCGATCTGTTTGAACTTTGGCATAGCCCAGGATTTCGGTGGGCTGTGCAATGTGCGCTTCGATGATACCAATCCGACCAAGGAAGAGCAAGAATATGTCGATTCGATCCTGGCTGATATTCGCTGGCTGGGCTTTGATTGGGAGGAGCGTCTGTTTTACGCATCGGATTATTTCGATCAGCTCTTCCAGTGGGCAATCAAACTTATCCAGAAGGGTAAAGCTTATGTGGATGACCTGACTGCCGATGAGATCAGGCAGTACCGCGGCACGCTCACCGAGCCAGGCCAGGAAAGCCCTTACCGCAACCGCTCGATCGAGGAGAACCTGAACCTTTTCTTACGCATGGCGGAAGGCGAGTTCCCCGAAGGCTCGCGTGTGCTGCGCGCCAAAGTCGATATGAGCTCCGGTAACCTGAATATGCGCGATCCCGTGCTGTACCGCATCCTGTTCCAGTCGCACCATCGCACAGGTGATAAATGGTGCATCTATCCGATGTATGATTTTGCCCATGGGCAGTCGGATTCCATCGAACGTATTACGCATTCTATCTGCACATTGGAGTTTGAGGACCACCGCCCGCTCTACGATTGGTTCATGGACGAATTGGAAATTTACCACCCGCGCCAGATCGAGTTTGCCCGCTTGAACCTGACCTATACAGTGCTCAGCAAACGCAAACTTCTGCAGCTGGTGAATGAGAAGCTGGTAAGCGGTTGGGATGATCCGCGCATGCCCACCATTTCTGGTCTGCGTCGACGTGGGTATACACCGGATGCGATCCGAGAATTTGCCTCCCGCATTGGAGTTGCCAAAAACGATAGTGTCGTGGATGTAGCGCTTTTAGAATATTGTATTCGCCAGGACCTGAACCAACACGCCCAACGGGTAATGGGTGTGCTGAATCCACTTAAAGTCGTCATCACAAATTATCCCGATGATCAGGTAGAAATGATGCAGGCGATCAATAACCCCGAAGATGCCTCCATGGGCACTCGTCAGGTTCCATTCTCTAAAGTGCTCTTTATCGAAAAGGACGATTTTCGTGAAGACCCACCCAAGAAATTTTTCCGCCTGGCGCCGGGGCGGGAAGTGCGCTTGCGTTATGCTTATTTCATCACTTGCGTGGATGTGATCAAAGACGAGAACGGCGAAGTGGTGGAATTGCACTGCACTTACGACCCGGCAACGCGCGGTGGCGATGCGCAGGATGGTCGCAAAGTAAAGGCTACCCTGCATTGGGTCTCAGCCCAGTATGCGGTTCCGGTGGAAGTTCGCCTGTATGATCGCCTGTTCAACAAAGCTGACCCTGGTGATGTCGAAGAGGGCCAGGATTGGAAGGCGAACCTGAACCCTGAATCGTTGCAGGTACTTTACCCCACTTATCTCGAGCCGGCTGTCACCAGCCTGGAAACGGATGCGCGCGTACAGTTTGAGCGCCAGGGCTATTTTTTCCAGGACATAGACAGCACGCCCGAACGTCTGGTCTTTAATCGCACGGTCGGATTGAAGGATTCTTGGGCTAAGATCGAAAAAAGTGGAGCCGAATAAACGCTCAGCAGATAATGCAGATGGGCGCAGTTACTCAAGAACTTGATTTGCGCCCATCTGTATGGTTAGGGGCTATATTTTTTTACCCGTATTAAGCTGAATTCTCCAGCACTTCAATTGCCTGACGCACACGCTGCAACACTTTCACGCGCCCGATAATCTCCATACTCTCAAACAGCGGCGGGCTGACGGACTGCCCGGTCACAGTGCTGCGTAATATCCCAAATAATACTCCCACCTTTAGACCCAACTCCTCCGCCAGCAAACGCAGCGGTTCTTCGGCGGTTTCAGGGTTGAGCTCTGGCAAGTCCTCCAGGATAGCTAAAGCGCGACGAGCTACCTGGGTAGATTCCGCTGCACTCAAGCCTTTCCCGATCAGCTCGGCAGGCTCAGGGTGTACTTCATCCTGGAAGAAGAAGCCCGCCATGGGGATGGCCTCGTCCAGGGTGACGATGCGGATCTGGATGATGCGAGTCACTTTTAATAATTTTTCGTCATCCACCTGATACCCGGCATCCACAAAGAAAGGTTTGAGCCGTTGCGCCAGGTCTTCCACGGGAAGATTGCGAATATGTAATCCATTGAAATGATCCAGTTTGGTGAAGTTGATGGCTGCTGGAGAGGGATTTAATCGGTCGATGCTGAATTTCTCCACCAGGTCGGGAAGCGTGAAAAATTCAGTATGAGCATCGTAGCTCCAACCCATCAGAGCGATCCAATTAATCACACCTTCGGGGATGTAACCCAGCTCGCGCAGCTCATTAACGAAGATCGAATGCCCACCTTCCTTAAACGCGGCTGTGTCGCGCTTACTCATCTTACCTTTTCCACTGGGTTTGAGAAATAATGACAGATGCACCCATTCAGGCTGCTGCCATTCGAAAGCCTGGTAAATATGTGTATGCAATGGAAACGAAGGCAGCCATTCGGATCCGCGGATCACATGTGTGATGTCCATAATGTGGTCATCGACCATGGCTGCCAGGTGATAGAGCGCCAATCCATCGGACTTGACCAGGATGCTATCGTCCAGAGTGGAGTTTTCAAATTCGATGGCACCGCGCAGGTAGTCGTGGGCCACGATGCTGCCTGTTTTTGGCATGCGAAAGCGGATCACGTGCCGCTCACCTCGCGCCACGCGGGCAATGGCTTCGTCCGGGTCCAGCGTGCGACAGGTGCCATCGTAATGAGATGCAATTTTCAGAGCGATTTGCTGCTGGCGTACTTGCTCCAGGCGCTCTGAAGTGCAGAAGCAAGGATACGCTTTGCCCATATTCACCAGCTGTTGGGCGGCTTGCTGGTAGAGCTCACTGCGCTCCGACTGGCGGTAAGGCGCATGCGGCCCACCTACATCAATGCCCTCATCCCACTGCAATCCCAGCCAGCGCAAGCTGGCTTTTAGCTCTTCTTCTGCCCCGGGCACGTAGCGTTTGCGATCCGTGTCTTCAATACGCAAGATGAACTGACCACCAGTTTGGCGTGCCAGCAGCATATTGTAAAGTGCAGTGCGGGCGCTGCCAAGGTGAGTGTGACCGGTGGGGGAGGGTGCAAAGCGTACACGCGCGGGTGGGAGGGATGTCATCGGAATGCTCCTAAAACCAAACAATCAACAAACACGCCATTCGGCGGTTTGAATTTAAAATTCCAGGGATCGGTGCCTTAAAATGATACTCTCGACCAGTCCAATCCCAATCAGAGATGATAACAACGAGCTGCCGCCATAGCTCACAAATGGGAAAGTAAGGCCGGTTGCAGGCAGCATATTCAGGTTTACCCCGATATTTACTGCTGCCTGGAATGCCAGCAGTGTGGCAACCCCATAGGCGATCAATGCCCCGAATGTGTCCTGCGATAGGCGCGCGGCTCGCATACAGCGATAGATCACAAATACTAATACCAGCGTCACCAGGATAACACCCACAAAGCCAAACTCTTCTGCCATAGCTGAATATATGAAGTCTGAGGTGCGTACCTTTAAGAAGCGCAATTGCACCTGTGAGCCATGCCCATAGCCCTGCCCAAACCATCCGCCTGAGCCGATGCTGATCAGAGCCTGCTCAATATTATAGGTCTCGCCATAGCTGGCATTCGGATCAGGGAATAAGAAGTTGGTGACTCGATCGAGTTGGTAGCCTTTGATAATATCAGCGTTGATCAGGATAGGTGTCAATAAAGCCAGGATCACCAACCCGCCGCCGCCAAAAGTTACCAGATGTTTTACGCGCAGACCAGCCGCCCACAACATGGCAAACCACAGCACCAGCATCACGATAGACGTGGATAGGTTGGGCTGCAAGATTACCCAGATAATAATACCCATTGCCATCAGAAAGCTGCGGATAACCCAATGAATATCCCGGATATTTTCCTGGTTTCGGCTGAAATAATCTGCCAATACCAGGATCAAAACGATTTTGGCAATTTCGGAGGGTTGGATCAGGATAACGCCGGTGTCAAACCAGCGCGCTGAACCGAACAAAGCCGCTCCCACCACCGTCAATACAGCGAGCAGTATTGCAGTTCCCAGGTAAAGTGTTCGGCTGACAGACGCCCACAATCGATAATCGATAGATGCGGTAATCAGTACCACCACAAAACCGCCAATGGCGAAGATCAATTGGCGTGTAACGACATCCAGCTCCTCCAGCTCAATATTCCCAGCGACAGCCGAGCGGATCATGGTGATGCCAAAGATCACCAGCAAGGCAACTGCGCCTAAGAGCCAGAAATCAAAGTGTCGCCAGGAGATCGAAGTTTTATTATCCATCAGTAGCCAATAAGCCAGATCGGATCATTGATTATCCTAGTTTATTCGCCGCCGTCCCACTGCTCGAAGCGGGATGTCTGCAATAAGGCGTTGTTCGCGGCCTTCCTGCTCCATGTCTATCCGGACCGCGTCAGGATCAATGTCCACATAGCGTGAGATTACGGCGATCAGCTCATCTTTCATCTCTTCTAACTTACCAGGAGCCATATCCGTGCGGTCGTGGATTAGAACCAGTTTCAATCTTTCCTTGGCCTGGGAAGCGCTATTCGGCTCTCGTCGAAACAGTTTTTCAAAGAAACCGTTCATCTTAGTTGCCTCCTGCACGTAGCATCCGCGCCAGGCGTCCGAACAGACTTCCATCTTCTTGCATTTCCAGGAAGGGGACTTTATGACCCTGCAATCGCCGGGCTATATTACGGAAGGATTGGGCGGCTTTCGTCTTCCCGTTCAATGCGATCGGGTTGCCCCGGTTAGCGCTGATAACAACGTTCTCATCATCGGGGATAAGACCAACCAATTCGATCGCCAGCAGTTCAAGTACATCTTCCATGGAGAGCATTTCGCCGCGCTTAACCATGGCAGGTTTTATCCGGTTGATCACCAGCTTCGCAGGGCCTTTTTCTTCTGCTTCGATCAGGCCGATGATCCGGTCGGCGTCGCGTACAGCGGAAACCTCAGGATTGGTGACCACCAGGACGATGTCCGCCGGGGCAATGGCATTGCGAAAGCCACGTTCAATGCCGGCAGGAGAGTCAATCAGGATCCAGTCCATTTCCTGGCGTAGCTCATTCGCCAGGCGGATCATATCGCTAGGTGATACCGCATTTTTATCCCTGGTTTGAGCGGCGGGGATCAGATAAAGCTCCGGCAGGCGTTTGTCGCGAATCATTGCCTGGCGTAAACGGCAGCGACCTTCTACAACATCTACCAGATCGTATACAATTCGATTTTCCAAACCCAATACGACATCCAGGTTGCGCAAGCCTATATCGGCATCGATGCAGACCACTTTTAGCCCATCTGCAGCCAGAGCGGCTGCCAGATTGGCGGTGAGAGTGGTCTTGCCCACGCCGCCTTTCCCGGATGTTACGGTAACTACTTTCCCACTCATTTGTCTTCCATTCCCACTATAATCCATTAATTATTCCCTTTTCTTCGGATTCCATTGCTCGGCAACCACGCGTCCATCGACGATACGTGCCATCTCCGGTAAGGATTTCCCTCGCCGCTGAGGTGTGATCGCAATCGCGCCCGCAATCCGCAATTGTGTAGGGGCCAGGTCCAGAGCACAGATCACTGCGCTCTCATTACCGCCTGCTCCAGCGTGCACCATCCCTCGCAGCCGCCCCCATACCACGACATCGCCCCCGGCAATAATTTCAGCTCCGGGATTGACATCCCCAAGGACAATAACATGCCCTGGATTTTGTAAACTGTAGCCTGAGCGCAGCGTGCGGTGCACCAGGATGGCAGGATCGGCATCCTGGTAGCGTGTCTGGGGTGCTGCGGTTTCGGGTTTTGGCTTGGTCAGGCGTGTTTCCAGGCCGAGTGTCTGGGCGGTCCGTTCGGTGGTGGGTGAGTTGCTCAGGACTGCCCACAGGGTTACCTCGCGCTCAGAGATGTGGTTGCGCAGCTGGCCCAATTCGGCAGCTTTCAACATATGATTGCCTACATCCAAAGCCAGGCGCGCACCTTTCATAAATTCGCGCTGCTCGTCCAGATGCTCCAGGAACGTTTCTTGAACCTGCTCCCAGGGGCCTTCGCCCAGGGTGACCAGCAGACCTTCACGTATGCCTTTAATTTGGATCTTGGTGGGTATTTCCATGCTCGTTTGACCAGCTGTGGGGTTAGCCCGAGAATGTCTCAGGCTGAGCGAAATGTGATCCTATGCCTGGTATGCCCCGTTCGATATTGGGCTGATTATAGCACAGCCATTGATTATGGCGCTTGCAAGGCATTGTCGATTGCTTTCAATTCAAAGTAGGCTTCAAGTGTCTGAGCAACCATCGGACCAGCGACGGTAGCGCCTTCTTCGCCATTATACACAAATGCCACCACGGCAATTTCAGGGTTTTCGAAGGGTGCATAAGCTACAGTCCAGGCGTGGGAAGGCCATGCACCGTAAATACAGCGGTTCTTTTCGGCAGCATAGGTGTCACAATATTCGGCTGTGCCCGTCTTACCGGCAGCAGCGACGGTCAGATTATCGGGTCCAAATCCGATAATGGATTTGGAAAGCGTGCCTTCAGTTACTGCCAGACGCATGCCTTCTTGCACCTTCTCAAATACCCAGGGCGCAACCGTTGTGGTTTGCCCGGGGATCGGCTCGCAGCCGCGGATGGTCGTTTCACCATATACCTGGATTAATGGATCTTTGGTTAAATCCCAGCGCAGGGTTGGCTCAAATGCTTGGACGACGTTGGTATCCTCATCCAGGATCTCGCGCACCAGCGTGGGCTGCATATATTTGCCATCATTGGCAACGATAGCGGCAGAGATCAGAACCTGGATAGGTGTTGCAAGTACATAACCCTGTCCCACGCCTGATAAATAGGTGTCACCCGTGGTCCAGCTTTCGCCATGTGTTACCCGCTTCCAGGTCGGGTTTGGGATGAGGCCTTTTTGCTCATCGGGTAAGCCTACGTTAGGTGCTTCACCATAGCCCATTGCCGCAGCATAAGTGCCCAGGCGGCATATTCCCAGGCCTTCAGGTACTTCATCTTTATATCCTCCGCCCAGCTTGTAAAAATATACATTGCTGGAATTCGCCAGTCCATGCACAAAATCGAGATGCCCAAACCCCCCTTCGTTCCAGTCCACAAATCTGCGCGCTAGTCCGGCGTCATTGGTACTGAGATAATTCTTCTCGGTAATAATTAATTCGGGAGGCGCCTCGAGTATTTGCTCGGGAGTCACCACGCCTTCGTTGAGCGACCCGACCGCCGTTACCAGTTTGAACACTGAGCCGGCAGGCAGCACATCGCCCACGGCATGGTTGAGCAAGGGGTTGCTGGGGTCGCGGATCAGCTGCTCATAATAATATGCTGGAATGATGCGCGCCATGCGATTATTCTCATAAGATGGATACGATACCATTGCCAAAACCTCGCCGGTCTGGGGATTCATGGCAATAATCACACCTGTGCGGTAGCGTTCATCACCCAGCCAGGCATTCCATCCGGTAACTTCCTTTTTGAAGATGGCTTCTGCTGCCTGTTGTAAGCGTACATCAATCGTCAAGCGAATGTTTTGCCCGGGGATTGGATTGACTGGTGGCTGTATATCGCGCAAAACCTGACCGCCTACATCGACTTCCACGACCCGCTGGCCATTCTGGCCTGCCAGGATGTCTTGATATTCTAATTCCAGACCTGCATAGCCAACCTTATCCCGGTTGGGCTGAAATCCTTTGGCGCGAAACTCTTCTTCCTGGATGGCGGGAATGGGACCCAGAAAACCGATCAGTGATGCAGTGAGCGAGCCGGTGGGGTAATCACGAATCGGTTGGATCTCAACCGAGATACCAGGCCAATCAATGGCTTTTTCTTGCACGGTCAAAGCCAGCTGGCGGTCCACATCGCACTTCAACATCACCCCTGTATATGGGGATGAGCTCCGTCCATATTCTCCGATCTCGGTGATGCCGTGATCCGACCGGCAGGGAACATATAGATTTTCAGTGCTTAATTCTCCGCCATAAACCGGTACCTGGATAGCTTCCGATACCTCGCGGTATATTTTCTGCACCGCGCCATCATCGTCGGGCAGGCTAGCAGCGGTGAGCACAATGTTATAAGACGGGATATTGCGCGCCAGGATCACGCCATTACGGTCATAAATGATGCCGCGTTGAGTTGCCAGGTTAATAGTATCGGTGCGGTTGTCCTCGGCACGCGCCAGATATGTCTCCCCATTCAGGATTTGCAGGCTGAACAGGCGATAGGAATAGATCGAAAATACCGCAATTACTATCAGCCAGAACGACAGGATGCGGCGGTCGGATAAGTTATTTTGCAGCTTCGTTGAACCGTTCATACCTCTATCTCTTGTGGATAAAGCCAGTCTGCCAGATCGCTAAATATCACGAAGGCTGGGATCGCTACCAGTAAGTTTAACAGCATGCTGGGTAGGGTGATCAGCTCTAGCGATTGCAGGATTGGCAGTGGTGATCCTACCAGGCGTAGAGCGACCAATGAGATGGCATGCAGGACAAATGTGCCAATGATGGTACTGACAAACATCGCCAATACCGGCACCTGCCAGACGCGCTGGCGCAGCAGGATGGCAATCCCTACCACCACTGGATAGGCGATCAGCGCCACACCCAGGGGCAATGCAGAAGCGATCGTTACCAGCAGACCTCCGATTATACCCCACTGCCAGGCGGTTTCCACCTGCCTCTGCAGCGCCCAGGCCGTCACAGCCACCAGAACCAGATCGGCGGTCCCGTGCAGCAGCATCAGGTCGCTGAATACTGCGGTTTGCAAAATCAGCAATATTCCCAGGATTGGAATCGCCAGCAAGGTAGCCATGACAGGTTAAGGGGATTGCGGGGTGGGGACCAACGGGGAAGAGTCAATCGGGCTAAAGTTGGTGATTACCAGCACGATCTCTAATTGGTCAAAATCCACCGTTGGCTGGACCGATGCGCTCTGGAACAGATCAATATCACGGCTGCGCACCCCGGTCACCTGACCAATAACGATATCGGATGGGTAATTGCCTCCCAGCCCGGAAGTGAGCAGCAAGTCACCAGGCTGGACTGTAGCACTCTGAGGGATTTGCTCCAGTGAAACTTCTCCAGTAAGGGTGCCCTGCAGTACAGCCTGAGCGCGCGACGGCTCGAGGCGCACGTTAATCGAGGTGGCTGGGTCCGTGATGAGCTGGATTGATGCTGCACTGGCAGTGACGCGCGAGATACGTCCCACCAGTCCCCGATCCGTGACTACTGGCATGCCGCGCCGCAGCCCATCATCCGAGCCGCGATTGATAATCACATACTGAAGAAATGGACTGGGATCACGCCCAATCACTGCGGCTGCCAGGTAGCGGTTTTCCGGCTGGGCGCGGGCGAAATCTACCAGGGCGGAGAGCATACGCGTCTCGGAAAGCTGCTGATTCAGGCGGATGATCTCAGCCTCCAGGCGCGCAACTTCTGTCTCCAGCTCCTGGTTGGTCTGGCGCAGGCGCGCCAGATCCTGGGGGGCATTAAAATAATTAACGATTGCCTGGTATCGAGTTGCCAGCCAGGTTTGGGCATCTACCACAGGACCCATCACCAGACTGGAAACCGGGGTCAGGAAGCCGCCCAAAGCCAGCAAAATGGCCCCGACAACGAACAAAACCAGGACAATCGTCTGTAAAGTACGTGTTGGCAATCTATTCATACAACCAAATCGCCGGTCTGTTTATAGCCGGCAGATATGCAAAGCGAGCGGGTGCTCAAGCGCGCTGGTTATGGCGCGTGCTGCCGCGTTCAAGTCCAATCAGCAGGTGACGCAAACTCTCATAATTTTCAAGGATCATGCCTGCTCCACGCGCAACGCAGCTCATGGGGTCTTCAGCAATCCAAACGCGCACTTTTACTTCATCGGTTAAACGCCGGTCTAAACCTTGAAGTTGAGCACCACCGCCAGCCAGACAGATACCCGTATCCATCAGGTCAGCAATAATCTCCGGAGGGGATTCATCCAGCGCGTCCTTAATTGTATCCAGAATAATTTGTAATGTTCCGGCGATGGCTTCGCGAATTTCTACCGACGATACTTCCACAGCTTCTGGAAGGCCAGTGATCAGATTCCGGCCGCGTAGGACCATTGTTTTCTCTTCAGGCAGGTGATACGCGGAGCCGATCGAGATCTTGGCTTGCTCGGCCATCCGCTCACCGATGGATAGATTATATTTGTTGCGCATATACTGGATGATGTCCTGATCCATTTCATCACCAGCAACCCGCAGAGAACGTGATACGACGATCCCGCCCATCGACATGATGGCTACTTCAGAGGTGCCACCGCCAATATCGACGATCATACTGCCGCGTATCTCGGCAACTGGCAGGCCGGCTCCCAGCGCTGCTGCGATAGGCTCCTCAATCAAGCCAACCTCGCGGGCGCCTGCCGACATGGCTGCATCATAGACAGCCCTTTTTTCAACTTCAGTGACACCCGATGGGATGCCAATCACGACCCGGGGCCGCGGCACCGGTACGATGCTTTGCTCGTGGGCTTTGCCGATAAAATACTCCAACATAGCCTGGGTGATCTCAAACTCGGAGATCACACCGTCTTTTAGTGGACGGACGGCTACCACATCCGCGGGGGTGCGACCGACCATCTCTTTCGCTTCGGCGCCGATAGCCAGCGGCTTGCGAGTACGTTTATTAATCGCCACCCAGGATGGCTCATTTATCGTAATGCCTTTGCCGCGCACATTGACCAGTGTGTTGGCGGTACCCAGGTCAATGCCGATGTCCAGTGAAAAGAAACCGAGAAGCCAACTGAAGGGTCGAAAAGCCAAACTGAGGCTCCTTCTTTCAAAACCGATTTAAGTAGTTCTTTACGGTTTGATTTGGATTTGTTTAAGGGCTGGTTATTACCCCGCCCGAATTCCCTGGTGGATTATACCATTTTGTTAATCTTGTGTAAAAACGCCACAAGGTCAGGCACAACAGACCTGAATAGCAGGCCAGGAGCCTGACCCTGTTTTTGAGTCACAAAGACATCCGTGAAAATTGTTTAGAACATCATTTCATTCATCTTCTGCAGGCTCTCTGCTGAAGGGCGCAGCTGCTTCTCGCTCAGACGATTGAGCGGGGTCTCGGTGATATTGTAGATTTCCCGCAAGGAGGGTTGTTCGGTGTTGATGTACAGCAGCCCGGTCAGCAATACTTGCTGGGTATTGGCCTCCTCTAACACGCGCAAAGCTTCCGAGCGACTGGTTGGGTCATAATCCTGACCCACCTTCTTCAGGATCACTGTTGAGCCATCATGCATGGTCACTTCTTTCGCCTCACCAGGTTCGTAGTCCACCATAATTTCCTCAGCAGGCGGTACATAAGAGAGCTCGTGCAAAGCGACTTCATGTTCCTTGCCCCAGGCATAAGAGTGAAGGGCTGTATCCTGGTTATTGAAGGTGACACAAGGGCTGATAATATCCAGCACAGAGATGCCACCATGGCTCAAGGCAGCTTTGATTAACTCTTTTACCTGCTTTGGATCACCCGCGAAAGAGCGGGCTACAAAAGTGGCGTTGCCAACCAACGCCTCCAGGGCGATGTCGATCGGCATGTAGGGATTGGTTCCCTGGCTCTTTAAGTGCAACCCGACTTCGGCGGTGGCTGAAAATTGGCCTTTGGTCAGCCCATAAACTCCGTTATTTTCCACAATGTATACCAGGCGCAAGTTGCGCCGGATAGCGTGCTTGAATTGACCCATGCCGATGCTGGCAGTATCGCCGTCGCCGCTGACTGCGAGGCCCTTTATAGTATGGTCCCCGAACAACGCTCCGGTCGCCAGGGAAGGCATGCGCCCGTGCAAGCCGTTAAAGCCAAAGGCTCTGCCCAGGAAATACGTGGGGCTTTTGCTGGAACAACCGATGCCTGAGAACTTGATCAATTTTTCTGGTTGTAAATTGACCTCATAGCAAGCCGAAATAATCTGGTTGGAAATAGAATTATGCCCACAACCCTGGCAAAGTGTGGTCGGGTTGCCGCGGTAATCCTGGCGCGATAAACCGATCAAATTCACCTGAGTGCGTGGGGCGCTAGCAGCTTGTGCTTCCATAATTATTTATCCTCCTTGGCCATAATCAATTCGCGCACTTTGCTGGCGGTCATGGGCAGGCCATCGGTATAGGCAATCGAGATCAAATTGGTTGCTCGTTCGGGGTAAGCCAGGCTGAGAATCATATGCATTTGCCCATCACGATTCATTTCAACCACATAGATACGGTCGTGCTTATTCACAAATTCATCCACTTCATCGGTGAAAGGTACTGCCCGCAAACGCAAGAAATCGGTCGGTACATCTTGCTGAGCCAGTTGGTGGCGGGCTTCTCGGATGGCAGGTTCGGTAGAACCATACGAAATGATCCCGATGCTGGAGCAATCCATACATTCGAGTTCAGGCCGGGGCACATACTGGCGGGCAGTACGGTATTTCGTTGCCAGTCGCTCGAGCAAATCGTGCCAGACTTGACTGTCTTCGCTGTAGCGTGCGTTCTCATCGTGACCTGTGCCGCGCGTAAAATAGGGCGCGGCTGGGTGAAGATTGCCTGGAACGGTGCGGTAGGCAATGCCATCCCCATCGATATCCTTGTAGCGATTGAAACTACTTTGTAGTTTTTCTAAATCCGCCTCCCACAACACTTTCCCACGGTCCATGGGCTGGTCCGGGTAGCTGAAGGGATCGCTCATCCACTGGTTCATGCCCAGGTCCAGATCAGAAAGAACAAAGACAGGGGTCTGCAATCGTTCGGCAATATCAAATGCCCGCCAGCCAAACTCGAAACATTCGGTGAGTGAGCCAGGCAATAGCATCACCATTTGTGTGTCGCCGTGCCCCATGAAATAAGTAAAACTTATATCACCCTGGGCAGTGCGGGTTGGCAAGCCAGTGCTCGGCCCTACCCGCTGCACATCCCAAACCACCACGGGCACTTCTGCGAAATATGCCAGCCCGGCATATTCCGTCATCAGACTCAGCCCTGGCCCGGAGGTAGATGTCATTGCGCGCAGCCCTGACCAGCCTGCTCCAATTGCCATACCAATCGCTGCCAATTCATCTTCTGCTTGCAGAACGACAAATGTGTTCTGGCCTGTCTCGGAGTCTTTTCGTAGCTGCGGCAGGTATTCATTGAGTGATTCGGCCAGGCTGGTGGCGGGGGTGATTGGATACCAGCCCACAAACTGCACTCCACCGTAGATAGCACCCAGGGCGGCTGCTGTATTGCCGTCCGACATGACACAGCCGGTCGTTTCTTGCATTTCAGCAACCTGATAAGCATCTGTTTTCACCAGGTTTTCTTTCGCCCAGTTGAAGCTTGCCTGGACAACTCCAAAGTTCAGCTCAATCGGTTTAATTTTGCCCTTGAAATGGAATTCCAACGCAGCGCGAATTTTTTCAAGGTCGATCTTTAGCAAGTACGCCAGCGTTCCCACATATACCATATTGGCAACATAATCACGCAGGCTGCTGGGGGCGTCGGATTCCTTTACCAGTCGCTTGACCGGCATTTGATAAGTATGGATGTCCTCGCGCTCAATCTTGAATTTGATATCATCTGGATAGATAAACACACCCCCCGAACAGACCTTGCTCAGGTCTTGTATGAAAGTTGCCGGATTCATGGCGACCATGATCTCTTGTTCTTCTCTGCGCGCCAGGTATCCATCTTTGCTGACCCGAATGGTATACCAGGTAGGCAACCCCTGTATGTTGGAAGGGAACAGGTTCTTCCCTGAAACAGGGATACCCATCTTGAACAAGGCACGCAAAATGGTGATATTGGATGTCTGGCTGCCCGAACCATTGACCGTGGCCACAGTGATCGAGAAGTCGTTGATCACCGCTGTTTGTTGGTCAGAGGCATCCTTTTCAACTGATTGTTTAATGACGGACATTTTCACTCCTTGATCTATTATGATCGATCAATAACCAGCTTTTGTGATCGTCATCAGGTTATGCGATAGATTTCCGGTCTTATCTTATGCGTTGGTACTCTTTTCGATCGGACTTGCCATTTGTAGACGGGCGATGGTAAAGTAATTCAATGTGTTCGATTAAAGCCTTATACCCCGATTGAAAGTTCCCGCCGACGATTGCATCCACAATTTGTTGGTGATAACGCCATACCTGCTGTAGATATCCATAGTCTGCATAGACGTTTAAGCCTACCGCTTCATAGGCTTCCCAATAAGCTTCCAAAATTCCCTGGACAAAAGGATTATTCAGCCGCGCATAGATCGTCAGGTGCAGCATGCGGTGCTCTTCGTGGGGAATCTGAATTGGCTCTCCACGTAATTTCGCCCAGGCTCGATTAATTAAATCCCTTAGGGTTGCATGATCATCAGGTGTCAAACAACGCACCGCCTGATCCCAATACGCCGTTTCTACCTTATTTCTCAAATCAGAGAAGGCATCGAAATTCGCGTTATCCAATTCGATCGCATAACTCAGGCTCTGGGTCACTGCCGGGGTGAATTGGTAGGGCAGCCGGCGAATGCCTGTACGAGGCCGTACTTCGACCAGCCCAAGAGCTTCGGCTACTTCAAGTTGTTCCCTCAAACGTGCCACGCTGATACGTAATTCTTTGGAGATCTCGTTCAGGGATGGTAGCTGATTTGCCTCACCAGACTCAGCAGCGTGCAACCGGCTGGATGCCAGGTACTGCAGGAATTCGGAAGAAAAAGGTCGATGTGGCATAGGCGTAATCCTGTCGCTACGGGCAAAATACGGAGCCGAAAGATATATTAATCGGATTATTCATATAATTTATCCCATTTTAACACCCGCACTGGTATGCGTCAAGCTAAGTATTGCGCTGCAGAAGCTGAGCTGCTGTTGCGCTCATAACCGCGCTGGCTTGCATAAGCGCTTGCTCATCAAAATTAAAACGCGGATGGTGGTGGGTGGCATTCAACCCAAGGGCTGCATTCTGAGATCCCACAAAGAAATAACAGCCAGGGATATCTTGCATCATGAATGCCATATCTTCCGAGACTGTGGTTTGATAATTGGTCAGGATCTTCTGCTCGGGGAAAGTGGCTTGGGCCGCCTGGTGAGCCTGTTGGGTGAGGTTAGGATCGTTGACGACTGCCGGGGTGATTGATTTCAGATCGATTTCTGCTTCGCACCCCATCGCTGCTGCCAATGAATGGGTAAGGTTGCGAAAACGCTCCAGGATGAACTGGCGTACCTCAGGGCGGAAGGTGCGGATTGTGCCTTGTAAAGCGACTTCACTGGGAATCACATTGAAGGTATGCCCGGCGTGAATGTTGGTGACACTGATCACTGCCGAATCAAGTGGGTTGACCTGGCGCGAGACAATGCTCTGCAAGCCAGTGATCAATTGTGCCGCGCAAATGACCGGGTCTACTGTGAGATGGGGCATGGCGCCATGCCCACCGCGCCCATGCAGTGTGATATAAAACGTCTCGGATGCGGCCAAAAATGGTCCGGGGGTAAAAGCAAATGTTCCAATTGGCAGTTCATTCCATAAATGCAGTGCCAGGCAAAGATCAGGGCGTGGGCTATCCAATACACCTTCTGCGACCATGCGTTCTGCACCGCCCAGGCCTTCTTCAGCAGGCTGGAAAACCAGCTTTACCGTGCCGGCTAATTCCTGGCGATGATGCTGCAGCATACGGGCAACAGTCAGGCCAATTGCCGTATGACCATCGTGCCCACAGGCATGCATGACTCCTGGCGTTTGGGAGCTGTATGCGACCCCGGTTTGCTCTTCCACTGGCAAGGCGTCCATGTCAAAGCGCAGCAAGAGCACCGGCCCAGGCTGACTGCCTTCAATCAGCGCTACCACGCCAGTTTCTGCGATACCGGTAGCAATTTCTAATCCCAGCGCACTCAATTCACGTGCCACAATGCCAGCGGTACGAAACTCCTGGAATCCCAATTCTGGATGTTGGTGAAAGTCTCGCCGCAGGGAAAGTGTATACTCGAACTCAGCCTGAGCTTCTGCTTGAAAATTGATCATTTCTGGAGATTTCCACTGACCTGCATTAGCTCTGGTTCAATCAAAAATGATGCGCCGGAATGCTTCTTCATAGCGGGGATTTTCCAGACTGGTGCCGGGTGCCAGCCGGCTGCGGATACGCTCCTCCAATCGGGCTGGATCACCGATCTGGCTGCGATGTTCCCACAATGCCTTGATTTTAGTGTCCCAGTGCTCGGTTACGTCGAGTTGAACCGTCGGCTGAAGGCTGCCGCTGATCCACACTTCGCGCACGTTATGCGGCTCCAGGTGTTCATCGCGCCATAATTCGATGAAGTTCAAATGATCACGCGCGGCGGGAAAAACCGCATCTAAAACAACCTGTCCGCAGGCACGGTGATCCGGGTGATTCAAGCGGTTATCACCGACATATAAGGTTGTCGGATCACAGGTGACCAGGACATCTGGCTGCACCTGGCGGATTATGCGGGTCACTTCCTTGCGCAAGGATAAATCCGGGACTAGATATCCATCTGGATGGCCGAGAAAATGTACTTCATTTACACCCAGCCTGGCTGCCGCAGCGCGCTGTTCTCTTTGGCGCAGGCAGCATAGTTCATCCGAGTTGAGCGTTCGATCGCTGGTGCCTTTGTCTCCACAGGTGAGCAGCCAATACACGACCTCATGCCCGGCTTTCGTCCAGCGAGCAATGCTTGCGCCGCAAAAGAATTCTGGGTCGTCCGGATGCGCCAGGATCACCAGGATTTTTTGAAGGGGTTCCCATGCGTCTGGCGCTTCTGAAGAATGCGTGGCAGCTTCCTGAGTTATATCTGTGGGCTGAACCTGTGCAGTGGTTTTCTGGATGGTTGACATTTCAGGATGGCCGGTTGCGGCGATTCTTCCGCCGAGATTTACGCGAGGAGCGCTGTTGTAGTTCAGCCTGACGAGTTTCTAAGCCTTGACCAGGTGATTGCGCTGCATCAGACTCCGGCCCGCTGGAATCTTCGTCTTCGTTTTCATCCTCTCCAGCAGTGCTGGCCGATTTTCCACATGAGCATCCACCACCTTCGTGCCGGTCGCAGGGTTCTTGTGATTTACGGCGTAATGCTTCCAGCTCATCCCAGGGCTGGAGCTCATGCGCCGGAAACTCCTGTACAACGCCGGTATCTAAATAGACCAGAACAGTTTGCTTAAGGGGCAGGACGTCATTTACCTTACCTTCACCCATTGGGGTGATCACACGTTTATTTCGCTTGGGTAAGGTTTTACGGGCTTCTACGTACTGCTCGTATTCATAGACCAGACAGCAGCGTAAGCGCCCACACATGCCCGTGATCTCGGTTGGTGAAAGCGAAATACCCTGCTCCTTGGCCATTTTGATCGATATCGGACTGAAATCAGTCAGGAACATCGAGCAGCAACGGTTATCCAGCCCACAAGCGCCCATACCCCCCAGGATTTTGGCCACATCGCGCGGGCCAATCTGCCGCATCTCGACCCGAGTGCGCGGGTACATGCGCTGCATGACTCGCCGTAGATCACGAAGATCGATTTTTCCTTCAGCTTCAGTACTGTATAAAAACGTAAGTGCTGAACCATCAAACGAAAATTCTGCTGCCACGATTTTGACGCCTGGCAAGCGCAACTCGGACAGGCGGGCGCGGCAGTTGATCATGGCTTCCAGCTCTTTCTTCTGCCACAACTGGCGCAGCACCAGGTCGCGCGGCGTAGCCCGCCGGCTGATTGCTTTCCATGTACCTTCTGGGGGTGGGCTGGGGTCGGCGACAATCTGCACAACTTCCCCTAGCTGGCGACCGCGCGCGGTATCAACAACAGCATAATCGCCAACCATCAGATCTCCCTGCTGGCTGGCATCAAAATGGTATACCTTACCCGTTTTTTGAAAACGAATACCGACAATAAGTGGTTGTGACATAAGCTTATAAAGCAGCCAGCCAGGTGAGATAATTACCCCACCTGGCCAGACAGTCCTGATACGGTTTAGCCAATCAGATTGATTGGTATATAGTTACCCTGATTCATAGCCGCCACGCTGATCTTGGCAGCGATGTCCTCGGCTATGGCTCGTAGAGCTATTGAAACTGGTGAATCGGGGTAGCTGACGACGACTGGAACACCGTTATCGCCACCGGTGCGAACGATGGGATCGATCGGAATTCCACCAATAAAGGGTACGCCCGCCTGATCGGCGAGTTTTTGACCACCTCCACCGCCAAAGATATCCATGCGTGTGCCGTCAGGCAATTCCAGGAAGCTCATATTCTCGACGACGCCGAGGACAGATATTTCCAGCTGCCGGAACATCTCCAGGCCACGCCGCGCATCTTCCAGGGATACTTGCTGGGGGAGCGTGACAATGACACTACCACTGAGTGGCAGTGATTGCGCCAGGCTTAAAGCCGCGTCCCCGGTGCCAGGTGGCAAATCAACAATCAGGTAATCCAGCTCGCCCCAGGCCACATCTGTCAGGAACTGGCGGATGGCAGAATGCAGCATCGGCCCACGCCAGATCAGGGGCTGGTCGGGTTTTACCAGGAAGCCGATCGACATGATTTTTACACCATATGCCTCGGCGGGAATTAGTTTTTGATCTTTCGGTTGCGGCAGGTGATCCACACCCATCATCGTGGGTACATTCGGTCCATAGATATCGGCATCCAGCAGGCCAACGCGCGCCCCACTCTGCGCCAGTACTACTGCCACATTGACTGCCACGGTGCTCTTGCCTACGCCGCCTTTACCCGACCCAACTGCGATTGCATTGCGGATCGGCAGGTCCAATAAGCCGCGCGAACGCCCGTCACTGGGCACATTGGCATCCATCTTGATGTCTACCTGGGTCACGCCTGCCACGCTCATCACCGCCTCGCGTGCTTCTCGTTCGATGCGGCTTTTTAATGGGCAGGCTGGGGTCGTGAGCATAACCGTAAAGCTGACTTTACCATTGTCTATGGTTAAATCCTGGATCATACTCAAAGTAACCAGGTCCTTGTGGAGTTCTGGTTCTTGAACCTTACTCAGGGCTGCCAGGATCGCTTCCTGGCTGGTTTGATTGTGATCAGTCATTCTATACCTTTCTAAGATTTAGTTACCAGCGCCTTCAGCAGATTTTGCCTTTCGAGCAGCTTTAGCCGCCTCAGCTTCTGCCTTGGCCTGCTCTTCGCGGGCGTAATTCGCTGGGCGGATAGAAGCATAATAGCTTTCTGGTTTGGAGAGTTTATCTTTATTGAAGATATTCTTATCGTGCCGGTTATAGACCGACAACTCATAGTCATGATCCATCTTGATCGCATCGAAGGGGCAATATTCTGCGCACAAACCGCAGTTCATACACACATCGATATCAATGTAAAACTCCGCCGGCTCAGGAATCGGACGCCCTGTATTGGGGTCGTTTGTGCGCACGATCCAGATACACTGTGGTGGGCAGACTTTAGCACAGATGCCGCACGAGGTGCAGCGGTCGTGATGATTGCCGTCCTCGTCGATTTCATAGATGAGGAAAGGCACGTAGCGGAACTCTTCCGGCACGGGCAGCTTTTCTTCTGGATATTGTACCGTAAAGATACCGATAGCATCTTTACTGCTCCGGTGGGCGATTCCTTCTGTTGTGTAGTAGCGTTTGCCCCACCACCGTATATCATCCACATAGGTGTTGACAAACCGCTTTAGTGTAACACCCAGACCTTTGAGAATACCTTGTCCATCCATGTTTACTTCTCCGTTTTCCCAGCCGCCCTCGCTAGCGGTCTGTTTCACCCAGGACGATGTCGATTGAACCCAGGATGGCGACTGTATCAGCAACTTTATTGCCAGTGCACATCTTTTCAAAGCCGGACAGATTGATGAACGAAGGCGCCCGCACGTGATAGCGCCAGGGATTTGGCTTCCCGGTAGAAACAATATAAAAGCCCAGCTCGCCTTTAGGTCCTTCCACCCGCCCGTAGGCTTCTCCAGCAGGGACGCGCACCTGATATTGTGGTTTACCTTCCTGGATGGGTCCTTCAGGTAGATCACGCAGCGCTTGCTGCAGGATGCGGATACTCTGGCGGATCTCATCCAGCCGGATCATATAGCGATCGTAAATATCACCGTGATAGCGTACGGCAACATCAAATTCGAAGCGCTCGTAAATACTGTAAGGATCTGCCCGACGCACATCGTATGGTACACCTGAAGCGCGCAGCACAGGTCCAGCCGCTGAGTAAGCGATGGCTTGCTCAGGGGTGAGCACACCTATTCCCTGCCCGCGCGAGCGCACGATCTCGTTGTTGGTCAGGAATAAATCCAGTTCGTCAATGCGTTTGGGCAGGCGCTCAAAAGCCAGATCGTGCATTTTTTCAAAAACGCCTGCAGGCAAATCGCGTGCGACGCCGCCGAAGCGGAAGTAATTGCACATCATACGTGAGCCGGTGGCTGCTTCAAAGATATCCAGAATCAGCTCGCGTTCTGCCAGTGCATACAGCATGGGGGTGAAATACGCTCCCAGATCGTTGAGCAAGGCGCCAATCGCCATGAGATGGTTGCTGATCCTGGTAAATTCCGCCATGATCACACGCAGGTATTCAGCGCGTTCGGGTGGTTTGATGCCCATCAATTTTTCCACTGCCAGCGCATAGCCGAAGTTATTGCTTAACGATGAGAGATAATCCAGACGATCCGTGAAGGGCATATTCATCAGGAATGTGTTGCGCTCGCCAATTTTTTCGTGGTTGCGGTGTAAATAACCCATCACTGGTTTTAAGGCAGCAATGATCTCGCCATCCAGGGCAACCACGAAGCGAAATACCCCGTGTGTTGAAGGGTGCTGGGGGCCCATATTGACGACGATCAGGTCGGTATCCATACCGCCGACTTGCGCTTCATATTGAGCTTTAACCCGATTCAGGCTGGCATACAGGGCTGCATCACCATCGGGGATCCAGGTGTCGGGGTTGAATCCTGCAGGATAACTGACATTTTTATAAAAAGGATTTTTTTCTTCTGCCCGGTGGACTTTTGCTTCAGGCCAGCGGCTTTTGAAAGGTTTGCCATCTTCTTCGTAGTAGGCTTCTTGCCAATCTTTGCGCAGCGGGTGGCCCTCAAAGCCTTCCCACATCAGGATGCGGCGCAGATCGGGGTGGCCTTCAAAGCGGATGCCCAGCAAATCCCAGGCTTCGCGTTCTTGCAGATCAGCACCGGGATAGACCGGGACCAGAGACGGCACAACTGCATCATCGCGCGGTGTCTGAGTTTTAAGCACCAGACCGCTTCCGCCGGTCGTCTGGTACAGGTGATACACCACTTCGAGCAAGTTGTCGGGGAGATAATCCACACCAGTAACCGACGAAAGATAATCGTAGCCGAGCTGATCGCGGGCATAGGTGGCGACTTCGATCAGATTCGCCGGGTTGACCAGAAAGCCTTCATAGCCCTTACGTGTATCTGCGCTTACGGCCTCGGGGAATTGAGTGGTTAGTTCAGTGTTTGGAGCGAGCACTTGTTCTGTCATTATTTTTCTCCACCAGTCCGGTTGAATTCTTAAGCTTCCTGTCCAGCAGGCTCGGTCGGGGTTGTAAGCCCTTCCTGCTCGGTCAGTTGGGCTACCGAATATTCTTTGATTTGTTCAAACTGGCGTGGGTCCATAATATCTGGACCGAGAACCGGGATCGGGATGGCTTCCACGGCATCTTTGGAGTACCAGCGGGTTGCGGGGATATGTTCGTTATCGATCTTGCGCTGTAAGGTAATCAGGCCATGCAGCAAAGCCTGGGGGGTGGGGGGGCAGCCCGGGATATACACATCCACCGGGATATATTTATCCACGCCCGAGACGACATTATAGCCTTCTTTGAAGGGTCCACCGCCTGACGCACAGGCGCCCATCGCTACAACATATTTTGGCTCAGGCATCTGGTTATACAGGCGCACAATGTTAGGGATCATTTTTTTGGTCACCGTTCCCGATACCATCATCAGATCAGCCTGGCGCGGGCTGGGGCGCATGATTTCCATCCCAAAGCGGGCGAGATCGAAGCGGCTGGCAGCCGTGCAGATCATTTCGATCGCGCAGCATGCCAGACCAAACATCATTGGCCAGACAGATGCCCGCCGTCCCCAGTTGTAGATTTTATCCAGGGTGGTGATGCTGACCTGTCCTTCGAGCTCTGGGGGAATATCGTATTTGGTATTGTTTATATTGTCACGTTTCATGTCGCTCATATAGGATTTACCTCCTCGTACCATTCCTGGTAGATGGCTGCCAGAATTTCTTCGTTGGCAAGTTCGCGATCATCGTCAAAACCAGGTAGCGCGACGGTCCAGGAATAGATTAATCCCAAGGAAACGTCTTCTAGATTGATACCTGGGTGTTCCTCAATCAACGCCTGAACGATAGCATAAGTATCTTCCCAGAACAAAGCCGGCCATACTTCTTCTCTGTCGGGTAATTCTGGGTTTGCAGAAGGGAGTTTGTCGCCAGGAGACATAACCAGCCCGATACCATTTCACCATCTGATTTTATTGATAAACCTTAAGCATCTTGCAGAAGGAACCTTACCCGCGCAACTTTTATCTTATTAATTATATGAGTTTCTGCCGGGAGGTCAAGTCTAATTAAAGTCAATATATATTTGCGTAATTCTTGTATCGGGATATAATAAAGTTATGAAAACATCCCGGCAGAAAATTCTGGATTATTTGCGCTTGCATCATGCCTGTACCGCGGGGGAGTTGAGCCGTGTGATGCAAATGACGCCAGCTAACGCTCGCCACCATTTGAAGATATTGGCTGAGCAAGGAGCGGTGGTCATTGCAGGCGAGCGTCTCTCATCTCGCCAACGTGGTCGCCCGGAAAAAATATATCGTTTGGCTGAAGCCGCACGCGGGCATAATCTGGATCGCCTGGCAGATCAACTTTTGCGGGTGATACGCCAGAGCTCTCCACCAGCCTGGCAGGATGATATTCTCATGGCGGTCGCCAGCGGATTGGTTGAGAGCACGGGCGGAGGCGAGCTGCAGCGCAGCCTGGGGCCGCGTCTGGTGCAGGCTGTGCAGCGTTTGAGCCACCTGAATTATCAGGCGCGTTGGGAGGCCCGGCCTCAGGCTCCAGAAATTTTCTTTGGTTTCTGCCCCTATCAGGAAATCATCTCCGACCATCCTGAGTTATGTCGCATGGATGCCGAACTCTTGTGGCTTTTAACTGGGCGGCAGGTACAGCAGCAGACAAAACTGGCGCCGGATGGTTTAGGTGGCAGGTTCTGTCGTTTTGTCCTGCTTGCTCGTTGATTTTTTGGTGATTTTCATCACTTGTCACCGGTTGATATTTTTATTAAGCTAAGCTTACAGGATTTACGCAATGGGTGGGGATTATTTTCTCAAGGATTGCGTAACGCCTCATTTGGAAAATTCAGTCAAGCCCACAAGGAGAGCTCACCGATGATCACCCTGGATGGAAGCAGTTTAAGCGTCGATAAGTTAGAACGCATTGCCCGGCAGTCTGAAAAGGTTCAACTTGACACGCAGGCATTGCAAAGAATTCAACTCTGCCGTGAGATGTTAGAAGAAAAGATCCAGGCCCATGAGATCATGTATGGGGTCAACACTGGCATTGGTGAGTTTTCGGAGGTGGTGCTCAACGATGAACAAGTCCAGCAGTTCCAGCGCTATTTGATTTATAACCACGCCGCAGGTATCGGGGAGCCCGTTGCAGAAGAGTACGTGCGCGCAGCCATTGCCGGAAGGATTAACGTACATGCGCATGGCAATTCCGGCTGCCGTCCAGAGATCACGCTGACTTTGCTCGAGATGCTGAATAAAGGCGTAACACCCGTAGTTTGTAAAAAAGGTTCGGTCGGCGCCAGCGGTGATCTGGCTCCCATGTCGCAGATCGCTCTTTTGCTGATGGGTGAAGGGGAAGCTTTTTATCAGGGCGAACGGCTGCCAGGTGCTGTAGCGATGCAGCGCGCCGGCATCGCTATCCCTGGTTTACAGGCCCGCGATGGGTTGGCTACAATTAATGGCTCCAACCTGCTCACCGCCATCAGCGCCCTGCACATTGTTGAAATGGAGAAGTGGCTGAAACAGGCTGAAATAGCCTGTGCCATGAGTTTAGAGGCCTTAAAAGCTAACCTGAAACCCTATGATGTGCGCTTACATCAGGTGCGGGGCTTTGCAGGGGCGGTGCGCAGCGCTCAAGCCATCATGAAATGCATAGCCGGAAGCGACCTGCTGACTGGCAAAATGAAAACCAAAGTTCAGGATGCATATTCGATGCGCTCATCGCCTCAGGTGATTGGCGCAGCGCATGATGCGATCGCCTATGCTCGCCGCCAGGTTGAGATTGAATTAAATGGGGTAGGCGATAACCCGATCTTCCTGCCCGAGTACCGTCTCACCCTGACCGGGGCGAACTTCCAGGGCAGCCCGGTTGCGCTGCCAATGGATATGGCCGGCGCGGCCATCACCATGGTTTGTGTTTTATCTGAGCGCCGACTGAATCGCCTGACCAATCCCGCCCTCAGCGTGGGACTACCCGCTTTCCTCACCAAAGGCGCTGGGATGTTCTCAGGCATGATGCTCAGCCAGTACACTGCTGACATGCTGATTGTCGAGCAGCGCATCTTATGCATGCCCGCCAGTATCCAATCTATCCCCGCGGCTGCCGACCAGGAAGATTTTGTTTCCATGGGCATGAACACGGCCCTGAAGAATGACCAGATCCTGGATAATGCTTACGGAATTTTGGGAATTGAATTTATGGCTGCCGCTCAAGCTCTGGACTTTCGTGAATTTACCCCCGGTGCTGGTGTGCAGGCTGCTCTACAGGTCATTCGCCAGCATGTCACCCATCTGGATGAGGACCGTCCTCTGCATGTCGACCATAATAAAATGAAAGCCCTTGTGAAATCCGCAGAAATACTCCATGCAGTGGAAGCTCAGGTGGGTCCACTGGAGGCTTAATGATTTTGGAGTAGCGCACGTCAGGGGAAATTGGGCCACGCCCTGGCGACGAGCTCTGGAAGCAGCACTCCGGATGGCCCGCGTAAAATATAGCTTGCCAGCCGGGTCTGTGGAGTGGTTTGTGGGTTAATTTCCACCACCACCGCGCCGGCCTGGAGCGCCAGGCTGGGCAGGCTGGCAGCCGGTTCCACAATGCCAGAGGTACCGATCGTAAAGAAAAGCTCGCAGTGCTCCACTGCCTCCCTGGCTGCTTCCAGCGCTTCGGGAGGCAGGTTTTCTCCAAACCAGACCACATCCGGGCGCAGCATCCCTCCACAATGCGGACAATGTGGGGGAATGTCTGTTTGCTCTTCCCAGGATTCTATGACGGTGTGCTCATCGAAACACTTGCTGCGCTGAATATTGCCATGCAGTTCGATGATGTTGTGACTGCCGGCGCGCTGGTGCAGTCCGTCCACATTCTGGGTAATCAGGCAAAATTCGGGGATGCGGTGCTCGAGTACCACCAGGGCATAATGACCTGGGTTAGGCGCAGCCTGGGCCACCAGATTGCGCCGCCAGGCATACCATTCCCATACCAGGCGTGGGTTGGCTTTAAAAGCTGTTGCCGTCGCCAGCGACTGCGGATCATAGCGTGCCCATAAGCCGGATTGCGCCTGCCGAAAAGTCGGCACGCCGCTCTCCGCAGACACCCCGGCGCCGGTAAGTACCGCCACGCGCCGGGCACTACGCAGCTTTCCGACCAACTCGGGTGGAATCTCCAATTAACTTCGCTCCCGGTGCGATTACTGATCCGTGCGGTACTTGCGCCAGTAGCGCTGCATGCCGGGTGCAGACATCCAGGAGGGATTGGCGGCTTCGTAGGCCTGTATCTGGGGCTCTTCCAGCGCATCGACGCGGGCGCGCTCGGCCATCCACTCCCGGAAGCGAGTGTCAATCTGCTCTACGGGTGGCTCTGCTGGCAGTACATTTTTCATCCATCCCTCAACCGCGTCCAATTCTTTGGCCAGTAGGCCCAGGTGTTCTTGTGCATTACCGAATACACCAAAGTGCGTTGGGGCTATAGCCTCGATATCCAAATTCATCAGTTTTTGGACGCTCTCGCGCCACAGCTCCAGCTGAAATTCTGGGGGCGGCATGGGTACACGCAGGTGCCGGGTAGGCGCCATGCGCACTCCTCCCACATCCCCGCTGAAGCAGAGCTTGCCGAAAACATAGGCATGGTGGTGGTAAGCATGTCCTGGAGTATCTACAGCTCGAATTACCCGTCCGTTGATCTCTACTACATCGCCATCCTGGATGATCGAGAGCTTATATTCTGGTACGGCGAGAAATTCACCCCACAAATAATCCATCATGTCGCCATAGATGCGCGCCGCGCTGCTGAGCAACTTTTCTGGGTTGAGCAGGTGCGGTGCACCCACCGGATGTACGTGGATACGTGCGCCCTGACCTGCCAACCAGCCCGCTGCCCCGGCGTGATCCAGATGAATATGGGTAACGAAAACATCCGTCACATCACTGGGGCGGTAACCATGCACTTGCAGGGCGCTGGTTAATCCGGAGATCGTGGAGCCCGGACCACATTCGATCAAAATTGCGCCGCTGGAATGGGGGATCAAGTACGCTGCAATCACCTTTGGGATGGATAGAAAATTCAGGTCCAGGGTTATGACACTGGAGGGTGTATAAGGAGTGGAATCGGTCATCAATATTCCCTTCAATTCGATAGATTTTGCAGAATGATCTTGCAGTTACATGATTCACCGCAAATTGAATTACACTGACTGCCTTACAAAAGTGTAATGCAAAAATGGTAAAAAACAATGGTCAAGTTGGCTTGAGTATGTTAGATTTAAGCTAGCTGGTTTTGAGCAGGGGGTCAAGCCAGGTCAATTTTACCGGATATTCGCCAATATCCGGCATAGTTGTTGCATCATCCAGGCCAACATCATCACAATTTGTGGGGTTGAAAAATATGGCCGACGCAACCATCCTGGTTGTTGAAGATAACACAATGCTGCGCGAGGGGCTTATAACCATGCTCGAATCAGATGGTTTTCGAGTCCTTTATGCATCCGACGGCCTGGAAGCGCTTGAAATCATGCAAAACGAGATCCCAGATCTGGTTTTGTCTGATATCGGGATGCCCAGGATGGATGGGTATTCCCTGTTTGACAAGATACGCGAACACCCCAGATGGGTGGCTGTACCTTTTATTTTCCTGACCGCTCGAGATGACCGGGAAGATATCTATTTGAGTAAGCGTTTGGGGGCAGAAGACTACCTGGTTAAACCTGTCAGCCGTTTGGAGCTATTGTCTACCGTACGCGCCCGCCTGGCGCGAAACCAGCAGCTTGCTCTGGCCCAGCTTCAGCAAGCCTACCAATCCAGCCTGATCGTGATGTCTAATGCTATCGAGCTGCGCGATCAATATACGCGCGGTCATGTCGAGCGTGTGATGGAATATTCAATCACGCTGGCTGGTCATTTAGGCTTCCGCAATGGCGCACTCAACGGATTGCGCCTGGGGAGCATACTGCATGACATCGGTAAGATCCATATCCGTGAAAGCATCTTGAGTAAACCGGGTCCGCTGAATGATGAAGAGTGGGTTGAAATGCGCCAGCACCCGGTGATCGGCGCTGAATTGATCCGCAATATCCCATTTCTTGCTCCGGCTATTCCGATCATTCGCCATCACCACGAGCGCTGGGATGGCAGCGGCTATCCGGATGGCCTGGCAGGCGATGGCATTCCCTTCCTGGCGCGCGTTGTCGCCATCGCAGATTCATTAGATGCCATGATCATCGCCCGTGTGTACTCGCGCCCCTACACGCCCGAAGAAGCCCGTGCAGAAATTGTTCGACTAAGCGACCAATATTATGATCCAGCAATCGTCAGCGCATTTGAAATTGCCTGGCCCGAGATTCGCCAGTGTATGCAAGCTCGTTCAATACCAGGGTTAACCGCTGAAATCGTCCTGGATCCCGAATAATCCTGGAGCAAGCCTATTTTAGAGCAGTTTCAGCCGCCTGAATCAGCTCAACGACCGGAACATACATGGTACGATCCGGGTTGTTCGGGGCGCCATAGTCCTTGATCCACACTACTTTTCCATCCTCATCTACCAGAATAAATGTATGCCCTGGCTCGCCGTTTTCGAGCGCCCACTGCAGTACGTTGTATTGTTCGGCAACAATATTCTCAGGATCTGAAAGCAAAGGTACATCCGTGATGCTCAGGCTGATCTGCTCGGCTGCCATATCATCCAGTGAATCACGGGCGATGCTCAGTACCTGCACACCAGTGGCTTGAAAATCGACATCATTTTGCAGATCAACGATCTGCTGCATGCAGGGCGGTCAACCCACTGCCATGTGGAAGTATAGCAATACCGGCTGTTTTCCGGCAAAATCCGCCATGCGAACCGTGGAGCCATCTGTGGCAGGCAGCTCGAAGTCCGGAGCGGTATCGCCTACCTGCAGCCCTGATGCGGTCGGCTGGCATCCCGCCAGCCCCACCCACAGGCCTAGCCCAATCACCAACCATAAATTGATTTTCCAGTGTTTCATTGTTCTTTCTCCTACCGGTAAGAATATCTAATCTTACAGTCTGTGTGACGACAGTTGCACTGGTTTACCCTTAAATATATAGCTACGACCAGGCAGTTGCCTCGTCCAGGGCCTGTTTTTCTTCCTGGCTCAGACGTAAACCAACCGCACCCAGGTTATCGGTAAGCTGCTCCAGGTCGCGCGGCCCGATGATCGGGCTGGTGATCACCGGGTTGGAGAGCTGCCAGGCCAGGGCGATCTGCGAGATGCTGTAGCCCCCCTTAGAGTGACCCATCGTTTCCATCTTATTCAATAGCTCCCAACCTTGTGGCTTAAAATACCTCTGCACGCCGCGCGCTCGCACTGAATCAACCTGCGCTCCCTCACGGTATTTTCCCGTTAAAAATCCACCGGCCAGTGGACTGTAGGGGATCACTCCCAGCCCGTAGGTGCGGCACACATCTGCCAGCTCTCGCTCGAATTCTGCCCGGTTCAGCAGATGATAATGGGGTTGTAATGAGCAGAAAGGTTCCAGACGCAGGCGCTCGGATGTCCATAGGGCCTGCATCAACCGCCAGGCCGGGAAGTTTGAAGCGCCGATATAGCGTACTTTGCCCTGCCGTACCAGGTCATCAAACGCACTCAGGGTTTCTTCTATGGGTGGGTGCTCCTCATAGGCGTGCGCCTGGTATAGATCAATATAATCAGTGCCCAGCCGGCGCAGGGAGTCTTCCACCGCCTGCATGATATGAACTCGAGACAAGCCGCCTTCATTGGGACCATCGCCCATCTTGCCGCGCACTTTGGTGGCAATCACCAGCTTATGACGCGAAATGCCGGATTGTTTCATCCAGCGCCCGATGATCGCCTCCGCCACACCTCCGGGGTTACCTTCTACCCAGCGCGAATAGACATCGGCAGTGTCGATGAAATTCACTCCGCTTGCATAGGCCTGGCTCAGAATCTGATGCGATAAGGCTTCATCAGCGCTCCACCCGAACTGCATCGTCCCCAGGCACAGCTCTGAGACTTGCAAACCAGTATTACCTAAATAACGATATTCCATTACCGATTCTCCTCCTCAGGTTTTGTAAGCGATGCACATCATCGAAAGCTTGGTTTTTTAATTGTGGGCGTGCTCAGCACATGTTTTGGCTTCATTGGAAGATTATAAATTAACTCGGCGAACATTTCCGTTTCGAAAGGTGAGTATCTAATCACCATTTCTTCCGTCTAATAAACAGAGTAATCAAAAATTGATACTCGCACTCTGTGCGGCTCGATTCGCAGATTAGCTTGAACCTGAACAGAAATCATATAGATTTTACGCAGTTGGTCTTCCAGCTTGAGCTGTGTAACTTCTGCCAAAAAAAACAATAGGAGGATGTGTAATGAAGAAAAATATATCGATATTCATCGTGTTGACACTGGCTTTGACGCTCGTATTTGCGAGCTCGGTATCGGCGGCGACGTATGTGGATGAGGCAGGCTCGGGAGGTACGCCCCCTAAGCCCAAGACCGGCGCCCCGGTAGATTCCGGAACAGGTGCTGCAACGACTGGACAGAAGAATGCTGCTCAACCTCCCGTGGATGATGATCCAGTACTACCTCCGGTCGATGACCCGACATCTGATGATGACGATGGCGATGGTGTACCTGATGCGTTGGACCTCTGCCCGGGCACTGAAGATGGAGATCACTGGTTCACGTATGACACCCCTGGATGGAACATCTGGAAGTTTTCTTCGATCGGTTGGGCGACCCGCAATGATACTGGAAAGCAGCAGGGTCCCAAAGGATCATTCACTTTAGATGAAATGGCTGGTTGCAGCTGCACACAAATCCTGGATACTTACTACGGTGAGGATTTTGTGGGCAAGTATAGCTGTACCCCTGGTATGCTGGAAGAAGTCGCTGAGGACGTCAAGGATGGACTGCTCGGTTATGAGTTGGTTGAAACCGTGGTTGTTCCGGCACTCTCAAGCACCCCCACATTATCTACTTTCATACCTGAGCTGGAGACCAGTTACAAACTCATCGCTTCTGGAACTGCATTGGCTGGCGATAATATTCAGTTCGATGCCCAATATGCCAGCGTGGATGGGGTTACGTGGACTGACCTGGTTCCCGGTTACGAACAAGAAGGGCCTGGCTTGTTAAACCTGATCGTTGATGGCGTAGACAGCGGTTGGGGTGCGTATAACGCAGCGCATACCTACCAGATTGAGTACATTGGCACAGGATCTGCGATCGGCTTCCATATCTATGACATCTCTCCGGAAAATAACACTGGTGGCCTGTCAGTAGATATTTATAAACCGATCTACTAGGTCTATCAAAGCTATATTAGAAAAAGCAGGGAAGGTTCACAGCCTTCTCTGCTTTTTATTTTATGCATTTTCAACACAAGATTCCACCCCGCTGCAGTTTACCGGCGTGGAGTCGTGGCTAATAATTCAACAGCTCTTCCAGCATTTTTCGTATACTTTCTTTTCCTGGTAATAATGCAGTCATCGCCAGCACATTATAAGGCACGGGCATATCCGGCATGCACAGACGCTGCACGGGTGCATCCAGATCGGTGAATGCCTGGCTCATAATCTCTGCCATGATCTCACCGGCAAAACCTGTCGTGCGTGTATCTTCATGGACGACTAAAGCCTTGCCTGTCGCACGCACGCTCTCTAAAACTCGCTCCACATCCCAGGGCACGATCGTGCGCAGGTCGATTACTTCAACTTGCCCGGTGTAAGTTTTCGCCGCGCTAAGCGCTGGAGCCAGCATGGCTCCCCAGGTGATCAGGGTTGCATGGTTTCCTTTTGCCAGTACAGTCGCTTCACCAAACGGCAGGCAGTACTCGTCGCCGGGGTAAGGGGCGCGCCCATCTGCAGTGTCCAACAGGGCGCGGTGCTCCAGGAAAAAAGTTGGGTCATCGCCGCGCAGCGCCGTGCGCAGCAGACCGACGGCGTCTGCGGCATTACTGGGAAAGGCGATCTTCCAGCCAGGCAGATGGGCAAACACAGCTTCACCGGTCACGCTGTGCCAGGGATCGCCGGTCTTTTTGCCGTACCCGACCGGGATACGCACTACCAGCGGCGCGGCAAAACGATTGGCCGTGCGCCAGCGCAATGTACCCAGGTCGCTGAGCTGCTCATGGGCAGGATCGGCATATTTGCGAAACTGGATCTCTGGGACAGGCATTAAACCCGCCAGCGCCATCCCGGCTGCTCGCCCGATGATGCCATCCTCAGACAGCGAGGTGTCAAATACCCGCAGGGCGCCAAAATGCGCCTGCATGTCCAGGGTCGCGCCGTGCACGCCGCCTTTGACGCCTACATCCTCACCAAACACCAGCAGGCGTGAGTTGAGCGCCATCTCTGATTCCAAGGTGCGGCGTATAGCATCTACAAAATTAACGCGTGGGCCGCGCTGCTGTGGTTCAACTGCAGCCGGGGCAAGCTGCACGCCTTCTGGGCGCAGCCCGCCTTGCATGGGCGCCTGGCCATGAAAGAATAAATGGCTGGTGACTTGCTCTGGATCTGGTTCAGCGCTGGCTTCAACCTCTTGCAGGGCTGTCTGGAGCTCAGTGTGTACTTCAGCCTGTAAGCCTGTCCATGCCTCCGGGGTATAACCAGCCTGCAGCCAGACCTGGCTTAAGCGGTCAATGGGATCGCATTCGGCATCCTCAGCCAGGGTTTCGGCTGGTTTATAGCTCTGGTCATCGATAAAAGTATGCCCGCTCAGGCGCGGCACCGCCATGCGCAGCAAGCAGGGACCCAGCCCTAGCCGGATGTGCGTGACCGCTTCCTGGATCAGCCCCCAGGTTGTTTGGAGTTCCCCACCGTCGCCTTCCAGCACCTTCAAGCCGCCATAAGCGCGTAAATTGGTGGCAATATCCCCGCCCGGGGTCTGCATGGTCGCTGGGACCGATAATCCAAAGCCGTTATCCTCAATGAAAAACAGCATTGGTAGCTGTAGGGTGGTGGCGATGTTGAGCGCCGCCCAGAAGCCATTCGCAGCCACACTGCCATCCCCACCACATGCTACTGCCAGCGATCCGCTCCAGTCTGCGTCACCCAGTGCGTGCTCTCGGTAGCGGATCGCCTGCGCCCAACCGGCCGCTGGGGTGTACTGCGCGCCCACATTGCCGGAGGTGGGCAGGATAGTAGGACCCGAGCGCACAGTTTCTAATCCGTCCCGTGCAGGGAGGTTGAACATCACACCCACATCTCGCCCCTGGCTGGGGCTGCCCAGGCGCGCCATACCACCCGCCAATGCTTCAAAGGGGGTTAATCCACAGGCCAGCAGGAGGGGACGCGAGCGGTAGTAAACACTGGCCGCGTCGTGCGCATGATCCAGCGCTTGAGCCAGCAAAATTTGAGCCAGCTCGTGTCCACCGGCAGAGAACTGGTACTTCACCTTACCCTGCGGCGTGAGCTGCTGTACTTCCAGCTCGTCCAGGGCACGCGAGAGCATGGCCAGGCGCGCAATTTTGGGTAGGTCGAGTGGGGGAAATTCCAAGTGTTCGCTCCTGAATACCTGCTTATTATACTGAACATCTTACCCTGGTTGGTCAGGCAGCGGGACACAGATTTGGTGTGCGGTGAGAAATACTGCTCACCATCACACCCGTTGATTTGGGAACACAGGGGATCGATGATTTCGGTTGGTCTGTCAGGAGAAGAGCCCGTGATAGATCAACAGCAATCCAAACACTGCCAGGATCACGATGCCTGCCAGCATCAGACCACGTACGAGCCGGGGAGCCTTTTGGCGTGCAAAATGCAGCGCCAACACCATGGCCAGCATCGCCCCCACAAACAAAGCATAAAAGCTAATCACAAATCCGGCTGCGTGTCCGACGGAGATGCCCCATGCGCGCATCACCAGCGGACCATTGACGGTGGACCAGTACGCATATGGACCAGGACTGAGAAAATTGATCAGTACTGCCCGGCGCAGGCTTAGTCCCGGCTGTGGTTCCAGTAGAGCTTCTGCCTGACCACTGCGCCAGCCCTTCCACAAGCTCCAGGCGGTGTACAGTACAAAGACTCCACCCGCCAGCCCGAGGGCGCGCATTGCCCGTGGGTCCAGCTGCTTGAGCAGCAACAGGATCACAGGCACCAGGATCAGGTCGCTCAGCAGGGGCGCCAGAGCAATTGGCAAGCCACGCCGCCAGCCGCCCTCCAGGGTCTGTGTGACCAGGAAGGCTAATAAAGGGCCGGGGGTCGCTGCAGCAGCCAGACCCAGGGCAGCGCCTTGCAAGAGGTACGCCAGCAGTTCAGAGTCGATTGGCATGCTGGCTCACAAGGGAATACATTGCTGGCTGCGTGTAGATTAACAAGCTAGATGCTCTCAAATCACGGGACGACTGGCCCAGCCTGGGGTCGGTCACGCTCCTGCAGCACCGCCCGCCACCTCCGGCTGCGCCACCACAGCCACAGCGTCTGGGCGATCATACTGGCATCCATTGCCAGGATGCCCACATACAGCCCGGCTACCTGGTTCCAGGCAACACCCGCGATGAGCAGCACAGTGCTTACCAGCAGGTACACCACCACTGATTCAGTGATTCCCTGTGTGCGGCGCGAGTGCAGGATCACGCCCTGGAAATAACTTTGCGAGACGCTCATTGCCGGCAGGGGAATTGCCAGGTATACAGCAACGCGTGCCATTTCAGCCAGGGGGACGCTGAGCGCCGAAATCTTCTGGAACCACAACTCTGAAAGGGGAGTGGCTGCCAGGATCAACAGCGCCAGGCTGGTGAGAAAGCCCAACCAGACGGCAAAACGCCGCAGGGCTGGATAGGATCCATGTTCTTCCAACAAGGCAACCATCACTTCGTTCAATGCCACACCCATGCTGCGCAGGATGAAAACCAATCCGGTTACCACTGGCCAGACTGCCAGCGACTCAATCGCCAGATTCATACGGCTGATGGCTGCCGATCCGATCGGATTGACAATCAGCATGATCAGTGAGGTCAGTGCCAGAGGGGTATAGAAAGCGAAGAAAGTTGTCCAGGTCAGCGCCTCGGGTAAGGCAGGGGCCGGGCGCAGCTCAAAACGCAGCACGGGCCGCACCACCCAGCCAATATATGCTGCTTCCAGGGTTACTGCCACAGCGACTGCAGCAGCTGCCACCACGATCCCTGAAATATTCCCCAGAATGTAACCAATTCCCAGGATCAACACCAGGGTACCCAGGCGCACCAGCGTACCAGTCCCCACCACGCGAGCATGGTTGAAGCGGATCAGTACGCCGTGGTGGAAGCGCCGGTAAGCGATGCTCCACGTCCATGGGGTCATGATTTGAAAGCCAATTCGCCCGGGTTCCACAATCTCAGCCGGTGCTCCCAGAATGCCTACAACGAGTGTGTAATACAGGGGCGTGAATGCAATCAGCAGGTGCAGGACGGTCAGGCTGGCCCCGGTAAGCATCATGAATTTGTAGATTTTCTGATAGGAATTCCAGTCCTTACTCAGGGCAGTGGAGGCAGCCAGCAGCATGATGATCGGCGCTTCGACGATTAAGGCCAGCGGAAAGACAATACCGCCCCAGGCTGCCAGGTTGATTTCGGGGTTAATCAGACGGGCAACGATCGCGCTTAGCGCAGGGCCTTCCAGGCCCATTAATATCCAACTGGCAGCCAGCGGCCACCAGGTATCGATGATACGGCGAAAGGGTAACAAATTTGGGTTCCTGTGCTCTTAGGGCTTAGATCATTGTTTAATCAACAGGTTATTGTATTCCAAAACCTGACCTGGGGGTAGGGTTTAGTGTGTGCGCCTGGATTGTGAAGGCATTTTGGCATTTTCATTTTTTTCCTGTAATGAGCAGATATTTTTCTTTCAAGACGCTCCATTGGAAGATTCCCGCCATTAGATTAACTTGACTTTCCCTTATAGAAATGATATGCTTAAACTACCAAACGTTCGGTAGGGAGAGGTATATGAATCGCGAAGAAATCCTCAATGCCGCCGCACAAATCATCTCCCAAAAGGGTTATCACGCTGCTTCGATGCAAGATATCGCCGAAGCGGTGAATTTACAAAAGGGCAGCCTCTATCATCACGTTGCCAGCAAGCAGGAGATTCTGGCACTCCTGCTTGATAAGACCCTGGATATGCTCATCCAGCGCCTGGAAGCAGTGCTCGCCCAACCCCTGCCGCCAGATCAGCAACTGCTACTGGCGATAGCTGATTATCTCACCACCATCCTGGAGCACAAAGAGCTGGCATCAGTGCTGCTCCTGGAACACCGCAGCCTGGATCCAGAGCATGCTGCCCGCCATCTTCCCCGCCGCCAGCGTTTTGAAGAATTGTGGCGTGAGCTGATCCGTCAGGGACGCGCACAGGGTGTGTTTGAATGTAATGATCCGGTTATGGCAGTTATGGCATTGATGGGCGCCATGAATTGGACCATCACCTGGTACAACCCTGCCGGTCCTCTATCCCCGGTGCAGATTGCCGAACATTTCGCCGGGTTTATCCTCTCCGGTTTACTGACCCGTGCATCGCATGATTGAGGCAGGCACTGATGGTACAGCCGCTTGATCCCATCCTGCTCGCTGATCACCCACCACTGCGCACTTTTAGCACTGCATCTGGAGCGAGCATTTTCCAGCTGCCTATGGAGTTATTTCCAGATTTCTGGGGTTATGCATACCTGGTACTGGTCAACGCTCCGGACGGCACCCCGATGCGGGTCCTGATCGATTGTGGCTCTGGCTTTGGTAATTCCAATGCTCACCTGGAGGCGGGTCTGGCAGCAGTCAGCGCCGCCACCGGTATCCCCGCCCTGATCAAAGATCTCACACACATCCTGATCACCCATGGGCATATCGATCATTTCGGTGGACTCAGTCATCTAAGCCAGCTCACTTCTGCCAAAATTTGGATCCATGAGCTGGATCAGCGGATCCTCACCAACTATGAAGAGCGTTTGGCGATGGCAACGCGCAAGCTGGATGCCTTTTTTATCGAAGCCGGGGTCAGCCCCGATCGGCGCGCCAGCCTGTTAGATATCTATCGCATCCATAAAGCCTTGTTTCACTCCGTGCCAGTGGATTTTACCTATGAATCTGGTGGGATGCAGGTGGGTCCGTTCCAGTTGCTGCATGTTCCCGGGCACTGCGCCGGGCATGTGGTCATCCGCCTGGATGATGTGCTGTTTGCCGGTGACCATATCCTGGAAGGGCTCAGCCCACACCAGGCGCCCGAACAAATCACCCTTTCTACTGGTCTGGAGCATTACTTAAAATCCCTGGAAACATTACGCCCGCTTGCCCCGAATATCGCGCTGACTCTGGGCGGGCACCATGACCTGATCTACAACCTGGGGCAACGCATCGATGAGATCAAAGTCCTGCACCAGCAGCGCCTGGCGCAAGTGCTGGAAATACTGGTCCAACCAGGCACAGTCAGTGATATTTCCAGGGCTTTGTTCCATGATGTAAGTGGGTACACTGTCTTACTGGCGATTGAAGAGGCTGGAGCCCATGTGGAATATCTCTACCAGCGTGGTTTGCTAGCAATCCATAACCTGGCTGAAGTGGAGAACAACCCGGAACCCGTACCGATTATCTACAGATCAGTTTTCACTGAGACTCAGTGATCAAAGGAGAGAAGCATATGTATTCATTCCAACCTGGCGAAGAGCAAAAAATGTTAGTGGATGCCCTCAGCCGTTACGCGCTGACCGATCTGCGCGCCAAGGCGCATGACGCGGATGAGGAATTCCAGCTGCCCCCTGCCCTGATCGAGAAGGGCTGGGAATTAGGCTACCTGCAGGCTTCCATCCCCGAAGACCTGGGTGGCTTTGGCGAGCGGTCCGTCGTCACCGGCGCTCTGGCAGCCGAAGAATTGGCATATGGCGATCTGGCGGGGGCGCTGGGCGTCTTTCTGCCGGCATCATTTGCCGTGCCCATCCTCCTGGCAGGCAGCCCGGAGCAGAAGGAACGCTTCCTGCCGCCGCTGTGCGAAGCGGAATGGCTGCCCTACTCCGCCGCCTGGATCGAGCCGCAGTTTGATTATGATCCCTATGAGCTGAAAACGACGGCTGTCGAAGATGGCGACGTATACGTCCTGAATGGCGAAAAAGCCTACGTGCCCTTTGCCGATCAGGCTGAATGGCTGCTGGTCTATGCTCGTTTGGGAGATGAGACACAGGCTTTCATTGTCTCCGCTAAAGCGGCAGGGGTAAAGCTGGGCGAGCGCCAGAAACTGATGGGGATACGCGCCCTGCCAGTATTCAAGCTCACATTGGACGGCGTACGAATTCCTAAAGCAGACCGCCTGGGCGGCCCGGACGGGCATGCCTATGCCCCGCTGATCGACTCGGCGCGTGTGGCAATGGCTGCCAGCGCGGTGGGTCTGGCACGCGCCGCTTTTGATTATGCCCGCGATTACGCTAAAGACCGCGATGTTTTCGGCGTGAAAGTTGCCCAGAAGCAAGCCATTGCATTCATGCTGGCGGAAATGGCAACCGAGATCGAATCAATTCGCCTGCTGGTGTGGGAAGCCGCCTGGAAAATGGATACCGCCAAGGAGGATGCCAGCCAGGCAGCTTACCTGGCTTTTAGCGGCGCAGCCGATATGGTGATGATGGTCACCGATCGCGCCGTGCAGATCCTGGGCGGGCATGGCTACATCCGCGAGCATCCTGTAGAGCTGTGGATGCGCAACGGGCGCGGCATCGCCACATTTACCGGTTTGATGATGATTTAGCTCAATCATGCTTTCAGCATGATTGAGCTTTAAAGGAGAGATACCATGATTGATTTTGAAACCCCTAAACCGATTGCCCAGCTGGTGGATAATGTCCTGAAAACCGTGGCGGAAAATATGATGCGCCCTCAATCGCGCTATTTTGATGAGCATGAGCATGAAGTGCCCTGGCACTATATAACTTTCATGCATTCCGCCATGAGCGCCATGGGCGCCGGGTCGTTAGCCCCGGATCAAAAAGAAAAAACCACTGCCGATGGCAAACCTCGCCCGCGCATAGGTTACCAGCGCCTGGCGCATATGCTGGAAATGCTCTCCTGGGGGGACACCGGTATGTACCTGGTGACGCCGGGAGGCGGTCTGGGCGCTGCGGCGGTGGAAGCTGCCGGCACTCCCGAACAAAAGCAGAAATTCCTTGCCCGCTTCCAGACGGACAAACCCACCTTTGGCGCCATGGCGATGACCGAGTCCCAGGCTGGATCGGATACTTCAGCCATTCGCGCAACCGCGGTGCTTGATAAAGAAACCAACGAATGGGTGTTAAACGGCGAGAAGATCTTCGTCACCGGTGGGAAAATCTCACTGGAGCTCTCGGATGGCTTCGTCGTCGTCTGGGCTACCATCGACCCCTCGGCTGGGCGCGCTGGAATGCGCTCCTTCGTCGTCCCTGCTGGCACCCCGGGGGTCCAGGTGACCAAGCTGGAGCACAAGCTGGGCATCCGCTGCAGCGATACCGCCTCGATTGTGATGCAGGATGCGCGTGTGCCCTTCGATCACATCCTCGGCAGCGCCGAAGTCGTGCGTCCGGAAGCCACCACCAAAGGTTTCAAGGGTGCTATGGCGACTTTTGACGCCACACGCCCGCTGGTGGCAGCCATGGCGATTGGTGTGGCACGCGCCACAGTGGAATTGGTGAAAGAGCTGCTGGCTGAGCAAGGCATCCAGATTCGTTATGGCTTGCCCCGCAACAAACTCACCAGCCTGGAGCGTGATGTGATCGAAATGGAAATCTTGCTGCGCTCAGCCTGGCTGTTGGTGCTCAAGGCGGTGTGGATGGCGGATAATCGCATCCCTAACTCTGCGGAAGCTTCCATGTGTAAAGTGCGCGCCGGCGATGTCGTCACACGCATTACACAGAAGGCAGTTGAAATTATGGGTCCGCTGGGCTACACCACCGATACATTGCTGGAGAAATGGTTCCGGGATGCCAAGATCAGCGATATCTACGAAGGTACCGGTCAAATCAATCGCCTGGTGGTGGCGCGCAACATTCTGGGCTACTCAGGCAGGGACTTACGCTGAGCAGATTTTGGTAAAATGAGGAGATGAAACCACCTTACTTTCACTCCTCAGTTCAAAATCAATTTCTCGGGTACCTTAACAATCGAGCATTCTGGCTTGGATGTGGGTTGTGTATGCTGCTGGTAGTGCTGAGCGCCTGCCAGGTGGCTGACCCGCCGGCAGTCATGACGCCAACCCCAGCGATTAATAGTTTACCTGCGCCGCGCGTTCGCCAGGCCTCCACCTGGACGGTGTCACCCAGTAACCTCCTCAACACAACGCCTACCTTCACTGCTGAACCAACCCCCACACCTTCACCAACATCTACCCCAGATCCCTACTATGCCTGGACGATTGACTATCTGATGGAAAGGCAGTATGGCGGAGGGGAGATCCAGGTTCAGGAAACCCTGCTGGTGACCTCCTACTATACCCGCACCCTGATCAGCTATCCCAGCGATGGTCTGCAGATTTACGGGTTTATAAATGTACCGCGCGGTGAAGGTCCTTTCCCGGTGGTAATTGCCCTGCATGGGTATATCGAGCCAGCCATCTACCAGACCCTGGATTACACCACAGGGTATGCCGATGCACTTGCCCGGGCAGGTTTTCTGGTGCTGCATCCCAACTTGCGTGGGTACCCACCTTCAGATGAAGGGGAGGATCTCTTCCGGGTCGGCATGGCTACAGATGTACTCAACCTGATCGCCCTGGTACAGAAAAAGTCGGGGCAACCCGGCTTGCTGGAGAAAGCTGATGCGGCTGCTATCGGTTTGTGGGGGCACAGCATGGGCGGTGGTATCGCAACGAAGGTGATTACCGTTAACCCAGCAGTACAGGCGGCGGTGTTATATGCCGCCATGTCTGGCGACGAACGCCAGAATTACGAAGCGATCCTGAGCTGGTCAGATGGTGAGCGTGGCGTGGAAGAGCAGGCTTTCCCGGTGGAGCAGTTGCCCCGCGTTTCACCGATCTATTACCTGGAACAAATCCAGGCTGCAGTAAGCATCCACCACGGCGTTAATGATGAGATTGTCCCCCTTAAGTGGTCCCAGGATTTGTGCCAGCGGCTGCAAAGCCTGGGTAAAACCGTAGAATGCTTTGATTATCCCAAAATGCCGCATACTTTTTATGAAGAAGGCAACGATTTGTTTAATCAGCGTGTAATTGAATTTTTTAATCGCCAGCTGCGACCATGACCAATCTCGTCATAGAAGTCTTATTGATCCTGGTGTTGATCCTGTTCAATGGCGTTCTGGCCATGTCTGAGACTGCTGTGGTCTCGTCGCGCAAGGCGCGTTTGCAGCAGCGTGCCGAGGAAGGGGATGAAAACGCACAGGCAGCCCTGAAGCTGGCCGAAAACCCGTCCGATTTCCTTTCCACGGTGCAGGTGGGCATCACACTGGTAGGCATCCTGTCGGGTGCTTTCGGTGGTGTAACGGTTGCCAGATATCTGGAAGATTGGATGCAAAGCATCCCCTGGTTGGCGCCCTATGCCACTTCGCTCAGTCTGGGCCTGGTGGTGCTGCTGATCACTTACCTGAGCCTGGTGATCGGCGAGCTGGTTCCAAAACAACTGGCACTCAATAACCCGGAATCGGTCTCATCCAGGATTGCTGGCCCCATGCGCATCCTGTCGCGCCTTACCGCACCGCTGGTACGCCTGCTGAGTATCTCCACGCGTTTCGTCTTGCGCTTGATCGGCGTGAAAGATTCGGACGATCCACCGGTGACCGAAGAAGAGATTAAGGTGATGATCGAGCAAGGTACCTATGCCGGTGTCTTTGCCCAGGCTGAGCAGGATATGGTCGAAGCCATCTTCCGGTTGGGTGACCGGCGCGTGGGCACCCTGATGACCCCGCGCACCGAAATTTACTGGCTGGACCTGGAAGACTCCCCTGAAGAGATCCGTCGCAAGATCATCGAAAGCCAATTCTCCAATCTGCCGGTCGCTAAAGGCAACCTGGATCGTGTAGAAGGCATTGTTCAATCCAAGGATTTACTGGCTCAAGCCCTGGCAAACCAGCCTCTGGACATCCCTGGCGTGATCAAGCTGGCTCAGTATGTGCCTGAAAGCCTGCCTGCCTTGCAGGTCCTGGAACGTTTTCGTGAGAGCGGCATCCACATCACGCTGGTGATCGATGAATTTGGCGGCTTACAGGGTCTGGTGACCATCATGGATGTACTGGAAGCGATTGTCGGTGAAATGCCTATGTACGGAGAGGACCAGGATCGCGAGATCTTGCGCCGCCCGGATGGCTCTTGGCTGCTTTCAGGTATGCTACCAATTGATGAATTCATCGAAGTCCTCGGCTTGAAAGATTTACCCGATTTTGACCGGGGGGGTTATGACACTCTGGGTGGCTTTGTGATGGCTCATCTGGGGCGGATTCCCCTGAGTGGAGACCGTATCGAGTTAGATCAGATTGTTTTTGAAGTGATGGATATGGATGGTTTTCGGGTTGATAAAGTTCTGGTTACCCCCAAGCAGCAAACCGGGGGAACCGCTGACTCGCCGGATACGACCTTCTCGATATGAGAGTCAGAAGAAAGCACAGCAGTAGCATGTATGCTCTGTTTGTGCTGAACGTGTGAGAGTACTTATTCGGAAGGAGGAAACATGACGTACAAAATCCATCGGGCAGTAGTCATTGGGGCGGGCACGATGGGGGCTGCCATTGCTGCCCACCTTGCAAATACTGGAGTGCCGGTCACGCTGTTGGATATTGCCCCCAACCGCCTGACCCCTGCAGAAGAGAAGAAGAATCTATCTTTAAACGACCCGGAAGTTCGCAATCGAATCGTCATGGAAGGCTTTGATCGGGCGCTCAAATCACGCCCAGCCAGCTTTTTCACCCCCGACATAGCTGCCCTGGTAAAAATTGGCAACCTGGAAGATGATTTTCAGGTGATCGCCCAGGCGGATTGGGTGATCGAAGTGATTGTGGAAAATCTGACCATAAAGCAGCAGCTGATGACACGCATCGATGCCGTGCGCGGAGATAAGACCATTATCAGCACCAATACCTCCGGTATACCGGTAGCATCCATTGCCGAGGGTTTGTCGGACAGCTTCCGCCAGCACTTCCTGGGCACGCACTTTTTCAACCCACCCCGCTATCTGAAGCTGGTGGAAATCATCCCGACCGCTGAAACCCTCCCCGAGGTTGTCTCGGTAATCAGCCGTTTCGTAGAAACTCGTCTGGGTAAAGGTCCGGTTTTGGCCAAGGATACGCCCAACTTCATCGGCAATCGCCTGGCTTTCGGCAGCGGCGCATTTGCCCTGGATTATATCCTGGCCAATAATTACACCGTAGACGAGGTGGATGCTGTCACGGGTCCGGCGCTGGGCAGACCGAAGACGGCGACCTTCCGGCTGATCGATCTGGTGGGCATCGATGTCTGGGAGCATGTCGGGCGCAACCTGGCGCCAGCCATCCCCCATGATGAGCATGCCTTGCGCTATCTGGGTTCTGAACCGGTGAACCAGCTAATAGGTACCCTGGTTAAGAATGGCTGGTTGGGTAATAAAACCAAACAAGGCTTTTATAAAGAGGTCCGTAAAGACGATGGCGGCAAAGAATTCTGGACATTAAACCTGCACACGCTGGAATATGAGCCGCCGCAAAAAGTGCGTTTCGAATCGATTGGCAAGGCGCGCGATAAAGAGAGCCTGGCTGAACGCCTGAAGATCGTCCTGGCGGGTGAGGATCGCGCCGCCCAGCTTGCACGTGCTCTTACGTATCAGAGCCTGGCCTACACCTCCGAGCGTATCCCCGAAATTGCCGACACACCTTTGCCGATTGATGATGCGATGCGCTGGGGTTTCGGACACGAGGCCGGGCCATTTGAAACCTGGGACATGCTGGGGGTGCCAGAAGTAGCCGCTGCCATGCAAGCCGAGGGTTTTCCACCGGCGCCGTGGGTGACACAGATGCTGGCGCAGGGTTGTACCAGCTTCTATCAGTATGATGGTGAGCGTAAGCTGGCTGTCTATAATCCAGTTTTGGGCGGTTATGCCCCGATACCCCGCCTTCCGGAGTTTTTCGTACTCAAAGAGCTGAAGGATTCTGGGAAAGTCATCCGCAAGAATGACAGCGCCAGCCTGGTGGATCTGGGGGATGGTGTGGCCTGTGTGGAATTCCATACCAAGATGAATGCCCTGGATGATGATATCTTCACCCTGATGCAGTTTGCGCTGGATAAGGCTGAAACAGACTTTACCGGCCTGGTGATCGGCAATGACGGGCAAAACTTCAGCGCCGGGGCAAACCTGTTCATGGTGCTGATGGCAGCCCGCATGGGCGCCTGGGATCAGCTGGGTGAAGCGGTGCGTAAGATGCAGAATATCAATATGCGGATGCGCTACTTCCCGCGCCCGGTTATCACCGCGCCGGCTGGACTGGCGCTGGGTGGCGGCTCCGAGGTACTGATGCATGGAAGTCGGGTGGTAGCTGCCGCCGAGCTCTACGCCGGCCTGGTGGAGATCGGTGTAGGGGTGATCCCGGCAGGCGGTGGCACTAAAGAAATCGTGCGCCGCCTGGTCAATCCTGGCATGCGCACCCAGAATGTCGATCCACTGCCATTCCTGCAGAGGGCTTTTGAGCAAATTGGTCTTGCCAAAGTAGCCACCAGCGCCGAAGAAGCGCGCCATATGGGCCTTTTAGGCCCGGCGGATCGGGTGGTGATGAACCGTGATTTGCTGCTCTCTGAAGCCAAAAAAGAAGTCCTGCACCTGGCATCTTCTGGCTACCGCCCACCTTTGCCAGAAAAGATCTATGCCGCTGGGCGGGATGCGCTGGCAGCCCTGCGGGTCGGCATCTATATGATGAAAGAAGCCAAATACATAACCGAGCACGAATGGCTGATTGCCAACAAACTGGCTTATATCCTCACTGGCGGCGAGCTCAGCCAGCCGGCCTGGGTGGATGAACAATATATCTTAGACCTGGAACGGGAGGCGTTTCTCTCCCTGTGTGGCGAAGAAAAGACGCAAGCCCGGATATACAACATGCTGGAAACCGGGAAACCACTGCGCAACTAGCCGCAGATCAGAAAGGAGAATGAATGATGAATCCTACCTATTCCACACAGGAAGCTGTGATTGTGGCTGCGGTGCGTACTCCGGTGGGCAAAGCCAAACGAGGCAGCCTGGCAACCGTTCGCCCGGATGACCTGGCTACCCTGGTAATCAAAGAAGTCTTGCATAGGGCGAACGATCTGGACCCGAGCCTGGTAGATGATGTGGTTCTGGGGTGTGCCTTCCCGGAGGGTGAACAGGGCATGAATATGGCACGCCTGGCTTTGTTGAAGGCTGGTCTGCCAGTCAGTGTGCCAGGTGAGACGATCAATCGTTTCTGCTCTTCGGGTATGCAGAGCATTGCGCATGCAGCCTATGCTGTTATGGCCGGGCAGCTGGATATCGTTATTGCCGGGGGAGTTGAATCGATGAGCATGGTGCCTATGACCGGCTATAAGTTTGCCCCCAATCCTGGCCTGGCAGTAGATGCCCCTGAGTCGTTTACTGCAATGGGCTTAACTGCCGAGCTGGTAGCCGAGCGTTATGGTGTCAGCCGCACCGACCAGGATCTGTTTGCTCTGGGATCCAACCAGAAGGCTGCCGCGGCCGTGGACGCTGGACGCTTCGACCCGGAGCTGGTACCGGTACCGGTGCAGATTGTCGAGCCTGGTGATGGCGGGCAGCCCGTACGGCGCAATTTCCTGTTTTCTCGTGATGAAGGCCCGCGTGCCGATACCAGTCTGGAAGCGCTGGCTAAACTGCGCCCGGCTTTCAAGGAAGGCGGCACAGCCACTGCTGGCAACTCATCCCAGATGTCAGACGGCGCTGCGGCTGTGCTGGTCATGTCGGCAGCCAGAGCCCAGGAACTGGGGTTGAAACCCCTGGCGCGTTTTGTGGCCTTTGCTGTCGGAGGCGTGCCGCCGGAAGTGATGGGTATTGGCCCGATCGCTGCCATCCCGAAGGCGCTCAAGTTGGCCGGTTTGACCCTGTCAGATATTGGGCTGATCGAGCTAAATGAAGCCTTTGCCGCCCAGAGCCTGGCGGTAATTCGCCAGCTCGGTCTGAACCCCGAGATCACCAATGTCAATGGCGGGGCGATTGCCCTCGGTCACCCACTGGGCTGCACGGGGGCTAAACTGGTCACTCAGTTGATCTACGAAATGCCGCGCCGGGGTGTAAAGTACGGCATGGTAAGTATGTGCATTGGCGGTGGTATGGGCGCTGCCGGTATCTTTGAGAACTTACAATGATCCAACAGGACCTCGAATCAATCACCAAGGAGTAGAAGATGTCTGATATAACCGTTGAAAAATTAATGTCGCGTATGCCCAAGGCTTTCCGGCCCGAATCTGCCGAGGGGGTGGATACCATTTTGCAGTATCACTTATCCGGCAAGGAAGCCGGTGACTGGTATGTGTTGATCAAAGATGGGGCATGCGAAGTCTTTAATGGCGTACATGACAGCCCGCGCATGACCCTCAGCGCCGATTCGGACGACTATATAGCGATATTCACCGGGCAGACCAATGCCATGAAAGCCTTTATGGAAGGCAAGCTCAAGCTGTCCGGGGACCTCAATATGGCGATGAAACTGCCCAACATGTTCAAGATGACTTGATGCGGCAGAATTGATCTGACGGAGTAACAAAATACTCCTGCATGATATTGTAGAGCGGGCTTTCCAGCCCGTGCACGGATACTCTATTTACCCCTATCGTAGCTCAGACTGATCTATCTGAGCTACGATTTTTTATTTAGCTGTGTTGGAGCATCAATCCACTAATTATCGAGTATGATAGATCCCAGAAGGAGTCCTTCCATGACCCACCTGCTCGATCCCCTCAATCGCTACCAGGGCTGCCTGGCTGGCCTGGCCACTGGAGATGCCCTGGGCACCACTTTGGAGTTTAAATCCCCAGGGACTTTCAAGCCCATTACCGACATGCTCGGTGGCGGTCCCTTCCATCTGCAGCCCGGTCAATGGACGGACGACACTTCCATGGCGTTGTGTCTGGCGGAAAGCCTGGTGGAATGCCAGGGTTTTAACACTTCCGACCAGATGGAGCGCTATACACGCTGGTACCAGGTAGGTTATTGGAGCAGCACCGGCGCGTGTTTTGATATTGGCAATACTGTTGCCCAGGCCTTGCACCGCTTTGCGCGCACCTCGGACCCTTACAGCGGCACCAGCGATCCATACAGCGCCGGAAATGGCTCCCTCATGCGCCTTGCGCCGGTCGCAATGGTGTACGCAAACCAACCTGAAAAATTGGATGAGTACGCCGTTCTCAGCTCGCGCACCACACATGCGGCTCAGACGGCGCTGGATGCCTGCCGCTACTACGCCGCATTGATTGCATCTGCTTTAGGTGGTATCAATAAAGCGACTCTGCTTGCCGAGAATTTCTCTCTGATCCCCGGCTTATGGCTGCGCAAACCCCTGCACCCGGAGATTGCTGAGATCGCTGAAGGTTCGTTTAAGCGCCGCCAGCCTTCTCAAATTAAAGGCAGTGGCTTTGTCGTCCGTTCGCTGGAGGCTGCTTTGTGGGCGTTTTACCACAGCCAGGATTTTCGTTCGGGATGTTTGCTGGCGGCTAATCTGGGTGATGATGCCGACACCACTGCTGCCATTTATGGCCAGCTTGCCGGCGCGTATTACGGGTTGGATGGCATCCCTGCCGAATGGCTGGAACAGTTGGCGCTGCGGGAAGAGATTCTCGACCTGGCGGCGCGCTGTTACGATTTATCCATCTTGCAGTAAAAAATTATAATTAGACGTCCTTTTCCAGAACTGGCAAAAGCCAGGATCAATTACTCTGCCATCATCCAATCACAGGATGCTATAATACTCCCCTATGTCCGAAACACTGACTCACCTCGATGACCAGGGCCGCGCCCACATGGTGGACGTAGGCGCCAAGCCCGACACACAGCGCACTGCCGTTGCCGGTGGCGAGATTAAAATGCGCCTGGAAACCTTTCACCTGATCCAGGCCGGCGCCATGAAAAAAGGCGATGTGCTCACTACCGCCCAACTGGCAGGGGTGCTGGCTGCCAAAAAGACGGCCGAGCTGATCCCCCTCTGCCATCCCCTGGGGCTGACCTATATCGATGTGCGCCTGCAGCTTGATGAAGCACTGCCGGGCGTGCGCATCACGGCTGAAGCCCGCACGACAGGTAAGACAGGGGTGGAGATGGAAGCACTCACTGCAGTCTCGGTCGCCGCACTGACTGTCTATGATATGGCTAAAGCCGTGGAAAAGACCATGCAGATCCAAAATATTCGCTTGTTGGAGAAGCACGGCGGGGTCAGTGGTGATGTTTTTAATGAATAATTGGGAAGCGCAGACATGAATCAGATCAAAATATTGTTTTTTGCCACACTTAAAGAACATATCGGCCAGCGCCAGCTGCTCCTAGAAGTACCGGAGGATGCCGATGTGCGCCTGGTAAAAGATCATCTGGGCACTGTATACGCGCCGCTGCAGCCACTGCTCGAGACTTGTATCGTGTCGATCAACCGGGAGTTCGCCCTGGATGAAGACCGGCTCCCCAGCGGTGCTGAGGTGGCCTTCTTCCCGCCGGTAAGCGGTGGTTCGGGTGCAGAGTTTCCTACGATTTACCGCATCACCGAAGAAGCCCTGGACCTGGACGAGCTGGTTGCCCGGATCACATTGCCCAGCACCGGTGCAGCCTGTGTCTTTACGGGCATGGTGCGCGGAGTGACCAGGCGCGGCGCGGCGCATGAAACCAGCTACCTGGAATATGAAGCCTACATTCCCATGGCTGAAGCCAAGATGGCCCAGGTCGCCGAGGAGATTCGCGCCCGCTGGCCGGTTGTGGAGGGGATTGCCATCGTTCAGCGCATCGGCAAGCTGGACCCTGGCACGCCTACTGTTTTGATCGCCTGTTCTGCTGCCCACCGCGATACAGGTGTGTTTGAAGCCGCGCGCTATGGCATTGACCGCTTAAAAGAAATTGTACCGGTGTGGAAAAAGGAAGTCAGTCCGCAGGGTGAAGCCTGGGTGGAGGGTGAGTACCTCCCCAAGCCAGGAGAATAGCTCGATGCCAGCCATCAAATGCACCAACTGCGGGCGTCCCTATCCCGATCAGGGGCTGCCTTACCGCTGCCCGGTGTGCCTGGGTACCTTCGACCAGGCTGATCTCCCCGTCTATGACGCTCAACAGCTTGATGCAGCGACATCCTATCCGGGCATCTGGCGTTTTCTGCCATTACTGGGTCTGGCACAGAATGCGCCGCAAATTACCCTTGGAGAGGGCAACACGCCGCTGGTATGGAGCGATTTTGGCGGGCGGCGCGTGGCCTTCAAACTTGAATTTCTCAATCCCACCGGGGCCTACAAAGACCGTGGTTCTGCCGTGCTGGCCAGCCTGCTGCAGTCAAGGGGCATCCGGGCTGCGGTAGAGGATTCTTCCGGCAATGCCGGGGCTTCCTTTGCTGCCTATGCCGCACGCGCGGGTGTGCATGCCAGGATATTTGTACCCGAAACCGCCTCCGGACCCAAGCGCGCCCAGATTGGGATGTATGGCGGCGAGCTGGCGTCGGTCCCTGGACCGCGCTCCAATGCAGCGCAGGCAGTGCAGAAAGCTGCCGAGGACGGGGCCATCTATGCCAGCCATGCCTACCTGCCTCAGGTGCTCTCAGGGTATGCCACCATTGCTTATGAGCTCTTCCAGCAGCTGGGCCGTGCTCCTGGAACGGTGGTCGTTCCGGCCGGGCAGGGCAATCTGCTCCTGGCGATTGGGCGCGGGTTCAAGATCTTGCACAACAGCGGGTTGATCCATGAAATGCCTCGCCTGGTAGGCGTGCAGGCACGCGCCTGTGCACCACTTTGGGCGGTATATCATTACGGCATTGCCGGCTATGGCTGGGTGACGGAAGGCGAAACCCTTGCAGAAGGAGTGCGCGTTTCTACGCCATTACGCGGGGATGCTGTTCTGCGTATAGTCGAAGAGAGCCAGGGTACTTTCCTGGTGGTAGATGAGGAACAAATCCTTCCTGCTCGCGACCAACTGGCTCAACGGGGGTTTTATGTAGAGCCGACCTCGGCTCTGGTGTGGACTGCACTTCCGCAATTAGCTGTGGATGCCCCTGAGCCAGTGGTGGCTATTCTGACCGGCAGCGGTTTGAAGACCCCCTCTCACCTGGTCTGAGCAAAAAGGGTTTGCCGTCGCCTGCTCCGGTTACGTTTTTGAGGAGGCCTGGGTGTCCCAACAACATTCTCCAAACGAAGCAATCGTTATTACGGGTTTGGGAACAGTCAACCCTCTGGGCCTGACAGCCGGACAATCCTGGCATGCGGCGGTGCAGGGAGTATCTGGGGTTGGGCCGATCACCCTGTTTGACGCCTCCGACTACCAGGTGCGTATCGCTGCCGAAGTTAAAGATTTCAATCCCGAAAATTATTTACCTGCCAAAGAAACCCGCCGCCGGGATCGCTTTGAGTTGTTTGCTGCTGCGGCTGTCCAGGAAGCACTCGCCCAGTCTGGCTTGCAGATTACTGATTCCAACCGCGAGCGTGTTGCTGTAATCATCTCCTCAGCGATTGGCGGCATCGAAGCCATTAGTAATTCGCTTGAAACGCTGCGGGTGGATGGCCCGCGCCGCATCAGCCCTTTTGCTATTCCCATGTTGATGTCCAATGGCGCCTCCGGCATGATCGCCATTGATCTGGGTATTCAAGGTCCTTCTTATTCAATTGCTTCAGCCTGCGCTTCAGGTGCAGATGCCATCGGGTTGGCCTGGACACTGTTGCGTGCTGGGGTTGTGGATGTGGTGGTTGCCGGCGCCAGCGAAGCCACCATTACACCGCTGGGAGTGGCAGCTTTTGACCGGGTCGGGGCTATATCGCGTAATGAAGATTACCATTGTGCCCCGCAGCCCTTTGATCGCCAGCGCGATGGGCTGGTGATGGGTGAAGGCGCTGCGGCGCTGATCCTGGAGCGCGCTTCACATGCCAGAAGCCGTGGGGCAGACATTCTGGCGGAGTTAGCCGGTTATGCTGCGACATCGGATGCCCACCATATCACAGCGCCGGCTGAAGATGGCAATGGAGGCGCCCGCGCGATCCGCAAGGCGCTGGAATCGGCGCACATTAACCCGCATGAGATCAGCTATATCAATACACATGGCACGGGCACTGTCTTAAATGATCTCTCTGAAACGCGTGCCATTAAAAGCGCACTGGGGGCTTTGGCGTATAATATACCCGTATCTTCCACCAAATCCATGACCGGTCACATGATGGGTGCAACTGGCGCACTGGAAGCGTTGTTCTGTGTGAAAGCCATTCAGGATAGTATTGTTCCTCCTACGATACATTACCAGACTCCAGATCCACAGTGCGACCTGGATTATGTGCCCAATCATGCTCGACAGATGCCCGTGGAGGTTGCGGTGAGTAATGCCTTCGGTTTTGGTGGGCATAATGCAGTGCTGGTCTTGCGTAAATTCAGGTGAACGAGTAATATTTCAGAACCACAAATTATCAAGTTGAACTGATGGAACGCCAGATACTCGACCCTGCGTGGGGTTTCTGGCGCTCCCTGAGTTCTGGGAGGAGATTATGAGAAATCATTCCCAGGGAGTCCCGGGCGTCGAGATCGCCGGGGAGTTTACTCACCGCACGGCTGTTGTTTTCACAGATCGGCTCTTGTTGCGGCGTTCGCTGACCCACAGCTCGTACCTGAATGAACATCCGGAAGCACTCGAGGACAATGAACGCCTGGAGTTTTTGGGGGATGCTGTACTGGATTTCCTGGTTGGAGCCTGGTTGTACAATCAATTTCCCGAGATGCGTGAGGGGGAGCTGACGCGTTTGCGCTCTGCATTGGTTCGCACCGAGCAGTTAGCTGAATTTGCCCGCCAGGTGGAGTTGGGCTCAATGATGCTCCTGGGCAAGGGGGAAGACGAAAATGGCGGGCGACAGCGCGATGCCTTGCTTTGCGCAACCTTTGAGGCTGTGATTGGCGCGCTGTACCTGGATCAGGGGATGCAAGCGGTTAACAATTTCATCGAGCCACGCCTGGAAGAGGCCGTGGATCAGATCCTGGTTTTGAATAAAGAAAAAGACCCCAAAAGCATACTCCAGGAATGGGCCCAGGCTCAGGGATATGGACCTCCGGTCTATCGCCTGCTCACCACCATGGGACCCGAACATGCGAAATCGTTTGAAGTCGAAGTGATCATTGATGGGAAAGCCTGTGGGCGCGGTGTGGGTAACAGCAAACAGGCCGCTACGAAAGCGGCTGCGCGTGCAAAACTCGTTTCACTGGGTTATGAATAAGCGATGATGCTCTCCAGACTTAAATCCCTTGAATTACATGGCTATAAGACTTTTGCCAGCCGGACTCTGTTCGAGTTCGCTGAGAATATCACCTGTATTGTCGGCCCGAATGGCAGCGGTAAGTCCAATATCGCCGACAGCATGCGCTGGGTATTGGGCGAACAGTCCTATAGCCTGTTGCGCGGCAAAAAAACCGAAGATATGATCTTTTCGGGCTCGGAACAGCGCTCCCGGGCAGGGATGGCCTCGGCTACGATTACTTTTGATAATGTCGATAACTGGCTGCCGATTGATTTCAGCGAAGTGGCTATCACTCGCCGGGCATACCGGGACGGGACCAATGAGTATCTGATTAACGGTCAGCGGGTGCGGTTGAAAGATGTCTCTGAAATGCTGGCTCAATCCGGTCTGGCAGAACGCACCTATACGATCATTGGGCAAGGCCTGGTAGATGCCGCTCTGGCGCTTAAAGCTGAAGAGCGCCGCCGTTTATTCGAAGAAGCTGCCGGAATTGGTCTATATCGTACCCGGCGTGAAGAATCCTTGCGCCGTCTGGATTCGACCCGGCGCAATCTCGAGCGGGTTCAGGATATCCTGGCTGAATTACAGCCCCGCTTGCGCAGCCTGGAGCGCCAGGCCAAGCGCGCCCAGGAATACGACCAGGTGCGATCTGATCTCAAGGTGCTTTTGCGTGAGTGGTATGGTTACCACTGGCATAAAGCCCAAATTGACCTGGCTGAAGCCATGGAAATTGCTCACCAGCGTGAAACCAGCCTGGATCAAACTCGCCGTGAGCAATCTGGTCTGGATGAACAGGTGGGGGACTTGCACTCCAAGACCCAGTCCCTGCGGGCGCGCTTGAACTCGTGGCACCGGCAGATGGCTGAACTGCATACCCAGCGTGAAGAAGTAATTCGTTCACTGGCTGTTGCGGATGAGCGTGAGCGTTCTTACCACGAACAAAGCCAAAATTTAGATACTGAAGCAGCACGTCAGGTTGAGGAACAGGCGCTTTTTGAAGATCGTCTGGTTGTGCTCAAACAGGAGCTCGCGGCCATTGAGGATGACCTGCAGGAGGCGCGTAACCAGGTAGAGCAGGCGCGGACAGAGCTGACAGCGAATCAGGCTGAGCGGCGCGCCATCGAAGAACAGCTGCAGTCCGCTCGTCACGAATCGGGCAGTCTGAATCAGAGGCAAAACACACTCCAGGCGCGGCAGATTGAAATGCAGAACCAGCGCACGCGCAACCTGGCCGTTTTGGAGCAAACTCAGAAAGCTGCCACTGCAGCAGAAGCTGAATTTGACCAGGCTGTTGAACACCTTCAATCCGCCTTAAAGGCGCGCGAATCGGCTCTGGATCAGCTCAAAAAAGTCGAGGCTGATCTGCAGACTCACCAAGAGAAACTGCTGGCTGTCAACCGCGCCCTGCAGCAAGCCCATGAACGCATGGCGGCTTCCCAGGCGGAGCAGGCGCGCCTGAAAGCGCGTCTCGATGTATTGGTGCAGGCTGAAAATGCTTTTACCGGTTATGGCGAAGGCGCAAAATTATTATTGCAGGCCGCCGGACAGGCTAAACTCAGCGGCGCGCGCCAGGCATTGAGCAACCAGCTCGAAGTACCGGAAGAATTGGAAACGGCGATCTCGGCTGCTCTGGGCGATTACCTGGATGCAGTATTACTGGATCATTCGTTAGATGAAGCCCTGGATTTGCTGAGTGGAGCTGCCAAGCGTGGTGTTTTACTCCCTATCAACGCCATGAAACCAGCCGTGAATCTGCCCGCCATGCCTGAAATCTCGGGATGGTTAGGCATTGCGGCGTCGCTGGTACGTGCTCCCGCCGAGCTGCGCCCGATTGTTGATCTGTTATTGGGGCAGGTGGTTTTGGTGAGCGACCGGGCGGCTGCCAGACGTGTCCTGGGGCAGCTCGCTGTCCAGGGTGATTCAGGCGTCTACCAGACTGCGCGCGCGGTGACCTTGTCCGGGGAAGTCTTCTATGCCTCGGGGCCGGTTGTAGCTGGAGCCGGCGAACGTCAGGGACAGGATCTGCTCAGCCGCCCGCGCCAGCGTAAAGATCTCAACGAGCAGATTGAGGCTGCCAGGCAGCGTTATGAACAGCAAGAGCGTGAAGTGGCTGATTTGAGAAAATCTCAGCTTGCTCTTCAAGAGGACGAACAACGCTTGCGCCAGGCTGTAAAAGATGCCCGTCATATAGAAGATCAAGCTGCACAGCTGGTCAGCCGGGAACAAAATACGAAAGAACAGGCCGAACGCCAAAGCCGCTGGCAGAAAGAACAAGCCCGGCGGTTGCAGACGGAGCTCGATGATTCGGCACAACAGGTCGAGCAGCTGGCTGCGGAGATCAAACTCCTGGATGAACAGACGATCCAGGCGCGCGCTCAGGTCAGACTCTACCAGGGCCAATTGGACCAGATGCTGCTGGATGAGTTGCAAGACACCCTGGCCCACTGGAGCACGCGCCAGGCGGTAGCAGAACGCGCCATGCAAGACGGTCAGGCTCGCCTCCAGGACTTGACTGCCTCCATCGCACGCAGCCAGAATACACACAACCAGCTCATATTACGCAAACAGGAAATCGCCAGCAGCCTGAAGGAGCTAGAATCTGGCCGGGAGACCAGCCGCGCTCGAGAAGGTGAACTGGCAGCCGAAATCATGGTATTGGAGCAGTTAATCCAGCCTGCTGAAATTGAGCTGGCGGGGCTGGAAGAAAAACAGACCGCCTTGCAGACCGTACAGTCCAGTGCACGGCAGGCGTTGAGCGCGGCAGAACACAACCATGCTCAGGCACGCATCCAGCTTGCTCGCCGCCAGGAAGCCCTGGAAACCTTGCGTCACCGCATTGAAGAAGATTTTGGGCTGGTGGCCTTTGAATACGAAGAAGAAGTATCTGGGCCAACCCCTCTGCCGCTGGATGGTATGGTGGAACAGCTACCGGTCGTACACCAGCTATCGATTGATATCGATGATAGTCTCAAACGCCAGCGCGCCCAGCTTCGCCGGATGGGGCCGATCAACCCGGAAGCGCAGAGCGAATACAAGGAAGTCAGTCAACGCTTCGTGTTCATGAATGAGCAATTGGCTGATCTGGCTAAGGCAGAGGCCGATATCCACGAAGTCATTCGTGAGCTGGATGGAATGATGCAGCGCGAATTTCGCAAGACCTTCGATGCAGTGGCAGTCGAATTCCGCCAGATTTTTACCCGTTTGTTCGGTGGCGGGTCAGCACACCTTGTTTTAACCAATGAGGATGACCTGGCGAATACCGGTATTGATATTGAAGCGCGCCTGCCAGGCCGCCGTACACAGGGTTTATCATTGCTTTCAGGCGGCGAGCGCAGCCTGACGGCTACTGCTCTGGTTTTCTCGTTACTAAAGGTCTCGCCGACTCCATTTTGCGTGCTGGATGAAGTGGATGCCATGCTGGATGAAAGCAACGTGGGCCGTTTCCGCGACTTGCTGCGTGAGCTGAGTCGAAATACTCAGTTTGTGGTGGTCACACATAATCGCAATACGGTTCAAGCAGCGGATGTGATTTATGGCGTTACCATGGGACGCGACTCAGCCAGCCAGGTTTTAAGCCTTAAACTGGATCAGGTGAGCCAGGTAGTAGGTGAGGCTGCTTGAGTCTGATCATTAAGACAAAAGCTAAAGCCCCGAGTGCTGCTATTGTTAGCACTCGGGGCTTTTTGATTGGAAACTCAACAAAATCTGTGTTGGATAGAGGTACTAGGGTGCACCAGTCGGAAGAACCTGGGTAGGTAGGGCCTGCTGGGACTGGAGCTGGTTGATGTAGTCTGTAATTTCCGGCGGCATAGTCGGCTCGGTGGGTATCCGGGTTGTCCAATCTTCACGGGTAACGATCGTAGCAGCTTCTTTTTGGGCGGTCAGCCATTCCTGGAATTTAGTATCCTTTTCGGATTGGTACTCAGTTTCATCCAGAGGACGCTCTTCTTTGCCAAGGCTTTGGATAATGTGAAAACCGAAATCGGATTCGACGATCCCGCTGAGTGCTCCGGGTTCAAGAGCAAAGGCTGCTTCTTCGAATGGGGCAACCATAAAATTGCGCCCGAACCAACCCAGATCTCCGCCTTTATCCTTGTTGCTGGTATCGGTGGAATAGGTCTTCGCCAGTTCTGCAAAATCAGCCCCACCTTCCAATAACCCCAGGACTTCTTCTGCTTGTTCCTGAGTCTCAAGCAGAATGTGCCGCGCCCACACCTGTTCCACGGTGCGAGGGATATTCATCTCTGCCAGGACTGCATCGTAGACTTTGAAGTAATACACCTGGGATTCGATCACGTAGCGCAAATCGCTCTCTGTGATGTTGTAGTTATCGCTGAAACCGGTCAGTGATTCCTGATACAGTTTCTGATAGCCTTCCAGCGTGTAGGCGGTAGCGGTTGCGGTGGGAGCGAGCGTAGCGGTCGCCGTGGCTGGGCCAGAGGGGGTGTTGGTGGCAGTAGGCGCCTGGGTTGCCGTGGCTTCGATGGTCGGAGTTGATGTCGCGGCTGCTTCAGCTGTCGCTGCGATCACTTCAGCCGTGGCGGTTGCAGCCGTTTCGATGGCTACGGCAGTTTCGGTAGCAACAAGCGGGTCGAGTGTGGCAGTTGGCGCTATCACCGTCATCTGCAGTGCGGAGTAGGTGGAAGTCGGGATGGCTTCCAGAGAAGCTGTGGGGGTGGGAGTGCCATTTGGAAAGAATTCAAACGCATCCTGGAATGCTTTTTCGACCTCTTCATCTGTCACAGTAATCCCGCGCCGGACTGCTTCCTGGCGGATAAGCAGGTTGTCGGTCATGCGGTCGAGGATCTGCTGTCCGATGACAGTATCGCTCATTTGCATCTGAATTTGCGCGAGCTGGCTCAGGATACTGGATTGGATACTTGGATCCGTGCCAAACATTTGCGCTAACTGGTAGGTATTGGAAGCATTCTGGATCAGCGAGAAGCGTGCGTAACGCACCTGCCCTTGAAATTGTTTGGCGGTCGCTTTATCGCCGTTGACGGTCAGAATAGCCTGATTGTCGCGGATTACACTTTCGTATAAATAACCGTAGATGATTACGCCTACAACCGCAATAATCACAACAGCCAGACCAATCAGCAGATACCTGCGCTGCAGTTCTTCTCTCTGCTGGCGCGCCAGGTGCTTTTTGCTCTGAGGACTTCTTTCTTTAGGTGTTTCAGACATAATAGGTCCTTACAGAAAAGCGGGGCACAGGGGATACCCATGCCCCGCGCTCTATGCGGATGATGCCGGTTTAGCGCAATACTTCGCCGGAGAATGGTAGCAGCGCCAGGTGGCGGGCGCGTTTGATAGCCACAGCTAACTCACGCTGGTGCTTGGCGCAGGTGCCGGTTTGGCGGCGAGGGCGGATCTTTCCGTCATCGCTGATAAAGCGGCGCAGCAGATCGAATTGCTTGTAATCGATTACCGTATTTTTTTCGGCGCAAAACTGGCATTCGCGCGGCCGGGAAAAGAAACGGCGAGGGGCATTACGTCCCTCGGGGGAAGCGGATTGGTTGCTCACGTTCTAACTCCTCGTGATAATGGACTGGTAGGCGCCATGATCTGTGACTCCCACCTGCCCTAAAATGGAAATTCTTCTTCGTCGAGCTCGCCTTCATCCTCATAATGATTGCCTTCGCGGCGATCATCGAGCATGATCATTTCATTAGCGACGATTTCTGTCGACGTGTGTTTGTTGCCTTCTGGATCGTCCCATTGGCGAGTTTGCAGTCGTCCTTCAATATAAACCAGCCGTCCTTTGCTCAGGTGTTGCTTGCAAATTTCGGCCAGATTACTCCAGGCAACGACATTAAACCATTCTGTCTCCGTGCGCCGGCCGCCCTCAGATGTATTCCAGGAACGACTGGTGGCTACACTAAATGTGGTGACCGGACGTCCAGATGGTGTGTAGCGCATTTCGGGATCGCGTCCGAGGCGCCCGATGATCATTACTTTGTTCAGACCTCTAGTCATCATACTCTCCTGCGTGGAGAACCATTCTTGTCTGGTGTTGATAAGGTTAGTCCAGGCTAGTTGGCGATGAGCAGGTAACGCATGACAGGTTCGACGAAACGTAAATTACGTTCCAACCCGGCAAGGCTCTTTTGCGCCATGGTGGTCTGCATAAATACATACTGGCCTTCAAACTGCTTGCGGATCGAATACGCCATCCGGCGCCTGCCCCACAGGTCGACTTTATCGACGCTGCCGCCATCTGCAGCAATCCAGCCTTTGATACGCTCCACAATCTCGCCGAGTGCTGTTTCATCCAGGTCGGGGTGGATTATGACCGTCAATTCATATGCTCGCATAGGAAAATGCCTCCTTTCCTCGGGATAAGCCCCAGGATACAGCCGTTGGCGTACCTGGAGCGGAAAGCAAGCCACGCATAGGCGTGGCTTCGCATTAGTTTAACATAAGTTGCTGGTTTTGCAAAGGGACATTTCTACTTTGTGTTGACAGGGACATTTCTATTTTGGGTTGACAGAGAATATTTCTACTCTCGTCTGGCGATAGACTTAAATTCTGTCCACTTTCGCCTGCCAACTCTTGACGGTGTGATCTCTGGAATGTATGATGAGGGCAATCTTTCCTTGAGGTATTTTTGTGAGCCTTATTGGTGACTTTGTTGATCCGGAACAATTTAGAAGTGCAATGCGCCGTTGGGCGACAGGTGTTACCGTTGTTACTGCTCAACATGCTAGTCACTGGCATGGGATGACAGTGAGTTCGTTTACATCGATATCCTTGGAGCCACCTCTGGTTTTGATCTCATTGGAGCAAGGCGTAAAAACAAACCTGATGATTCAGGCCAGCGGCTTCTTTGGTGTTACGATTTTGGGTGAAGATCAGAATTTTATCTCGGATCGCTTTGCGGGGCGCGTACCGGGCATAGAAGATCGATTTCAAGGCCTGGATGTGATCACCTTAAAAACGGGAGCGCCGCTCCTGACGGATGGTTTAGCAGGCTTTGATTGCCGGGTGCTTTCTGCAACGGATGCCGGCACCCATACCATTTTTTTGGGAGAAGTGATCGCTTTGAGGATCGGGCAGGAATCGAAACCATTAGTATACTTTGAGCGTGCGTATCACAATTGCGATAGTTGATCGCAAGGATGGGGGGAGGGAATGAAAGCAGGCCTGACCTTATCAGAAAAACAGCACCTCCTGGCGTTGGCCCGCGCCGCGCTTGTAGCAGGTGTACGTGGCGAAGGGTTGCCGCCGCTGCGGTATGATCAATTGCCTGGTCGCCTGGGAGAATTGGGCGCCACGTTTGTCACACTCACCCGCCAAGGTGAATTGCGCGGCTGTATTGGGGCTCTTGAGGCTTACCTGCCTTTAGCAGAGGATGTCCGTCAGCATGCTGTTGCAGCTGCTCTGCAGGATTACCGCTTCCCTCCAGTCGGCCCGGACGAATTAGACCAGATCGAGATCGAAGTGTCTACTCTGTCTGCTCCAGAGTTGGTTGAGTACACAACCCCGGGTGATTTATTGAATAAATTACGCGCAGGTATCGATGGGGTGATCTTGCGGGATGGTGTACACCGGGCGACTTTTCTTCCACAGGTGTGGGAAAAAATTCCGGATAAAGCCCAATTTCTCAGCTATCTGTGCGAAAAAATGGGGGCAGCGCGCGATTTATGGCGGATTAAGCGTCTGCAGGTGTACGTATATCAGGTCGAAGAATTTAAAGAACCTTCCCGCTCTGAATAACCTGCCAGGCAATTTTATTAAATGCGCCTACAAACCAGCAGTGGATCAGATCTGTGCGTAATGTTCCACATTGAGCACAAATAGGGTGGCCTTCTTGCTCTCGGACGTGCCCGATGGATCAAGATGGGTGCGAATGGTTTGTAAGGCCTCCTCTAGCATTTCATCATCAACGCCGATCATCAATGTGCTGGAGCCGCGCCTCAAGAAGCCTCCTGTTGAAGAAACCAGAGTAACGCGAAAACCAGACGCCACCAGTGATGTGGATACCGGATCTTTATCAATGTCGCGTAGGATAGCAATTATTAGCTTCATCCGATCTCCTCGTAGTGTTCCACTGCAAAAGTAAAGACAGTTGCCCCACCTACCGGGATAGGGGTGGCGAGCGGCATATGAAATGGCGCTCCTTCCAGCGGTGTGGCAGCATATTCCACCCGCCGGCGACAATTCTTCTGTAGAGCTTCCAGGGCCAGTGCTTCCATGCTCGTCGGGAAGCCTATCAACAGCGTCGCGTTACTCCGCCCTAAGAAGCCACCGGTAGTTGATATCTGAGTGACAGAAAAGCCCAGCTCGCTGAGCGCACGAATGGCTTTGTCCATATCTTGAATCTGGATCATGGCAGCCATCAAGCGGTCAATCCTTCCTGAGGAATCTGGGGTTCCTGTTGGGGTGGATTGGGGGTCAGGGGTAAATCCTTCCATATCTATTCACTCCGTTTCTAATTGGAGGCCGTCACGGCATCTCCAGGGAGATTACCTGGGGCGTGAGCTCATTCGACTCAACGGTTTGACCATCGGGAAAGATGATGGTAGTTTTTTCTTTTCCTCGCAGGATCGTTAGTCCTCGATATTTTATCGTAACTGGCCAGGGGAAGGGGTTTTCTCCGAAAATTTCAACCCTCGTACTGGAAACAATCTGGACTCCCAGGATGCGCAAGAATAACCCGAGTGGCGGCAAACCATTCAATGAATTTGGTTCGCCCATGCCCTGACCGGTATCTGCATGATAATAACGCCGAAACTCAGCATTTGTTTTCAAGGATAATATGGTTGCATTCATAAAACGGTCGAATAATTCAGCTGCAGCTTGTGGATAACCAGAAACCAGCAGTCCTTCAGCGATCAATGTATTCCACATGGGATCGCAGCTGGTGCATATTTCCATACCGGAAAAAATGGGCGTATCCACGCAGCCAGGTAATCCAAAGCGATGCCAGAAACGCTCAGGGTTGGTTATCGAATTGCTTACCAGTTGTTCAGTGGTTGCCTCTGTCAATTGGCCTGTCCATAATGGCAGCATTTGCGGAAGGGTATTACACTGATAACCGGCTGTGTGTAGAGAGACCTGGTCATCGGGGGCGATGTTCTGGATATCAACTTGCTCAATGGATTGGTAAATTCGCTCACCGGTCAAGATTCCAATCCCCAGCAGCCATTTAAATCGTTCCTCGGAAATTTCTTCTACTCGCCTCATACCCGAAATGCTGGTTCCATGGATGACGACACGGGGATGCCGGGAGCTCGCATCGCTGGTTTTTATCTTGATAACCAGGCGCATCTTCTGGGAGAAATCAGGTTGGATGAAAATGCTGCCTGGTCCGGTCTGATCACCCAGCCATTGGGGTGCATCGCTGGTATGTGCATCCCGATCGCGCTCAAGAAAGATACCCTGTTGTTCGTCCCAACATTCCTGCAGGGCTTGTTCGAGGCCAGTGGCATAGTTTTCGAACTCGCTCGCACTGCCATTTTGATTTAATTCAGCAGCGATACGTTGTAGCGCCTCCAGCTCACGCAGCAAGAAAGCTATTAAAGATGGGCTTTCAGCACTCGATATATCAATCCCTTGCGACCAGCCGTGCCAATTGGCATACAGTGGGTGATCTTCATAACCGGATTGAATTGGATGGTCCCACTCTGGCACACCATCCTGATCTAGATCGTGTTCGGGAGTAAACCAGCTATGGATAAATTTAACCAGCCCCGGGTAGACCTCTCCCAGGAATTTACGGTCTGCGGTTGATTGGTAGATTCGCCAGGTAAGGCTGGCCAGAACTGGCGTGGCTTGAATTCGACTGCGTTGGTTGGCCAGACCGGGCTTTAAATCGATAGAACCATCTTCAGCTTGAACGGCAAGGAAGTTTCTTACCAGCCCTTTGACGATCTCAGGAGCGCTATGTAAGATCAGATCGCTCATATGAAGGACTTCCAGGGGACTTTGCCCGTTCCAGTGATGGCTGTAATCCGAGCCATCGCCGCGTGGAGAATAACCTTGATCTGGCTGGCGTGAAAGTACAATAGATGGGTGAGGAAGACCAGGGCCCTCACTCATGATCAGGCCGAGGGCTTGTTTTTGAGCCCACTTGAAAGTCGCATCCCATTCAGCACTGCCAGTATAAAGCTCGAGAGTCCCGGCATTGGCTAACTCCACCCGGGCAATCTCTGCATCCCAATTCCTTGATGCCAGTTGGCGTGCTTCTGCAAAAGAGGTGATTGGGCTGGGTAAGGCTGCTTCAGTCCATACAACGGATTTACTTTCGCCGGGATGCAGGTGGATATCCTGGCGCAAGGAAGGAAAAGAACCGCTTCCTGGACGGCTGCCCCCGGTCATAAAGACAATGGGAGATAGATCAGAGCTGATGCCTGACAGCACCGTGGCTGCTTCCAGCTCCAATGAGGCCATTCGCTGACCTTCATTGGGGGTTAATTGGGCTGTCATATCCAGTCGGACGGAATGGTCTTCTGCAGATGAATTGGTGAAAGTAAGCCGCCCTGCCAGAGACTGCGAGCTGGGAACCCATAGTTCGTAATTAACGTCTATGCTTGGAATTGGCGTGAATTGCAGTGCGATGTAATTTGGAAAGGCTTGATATACCGTTGGAGGTGAGGCAAATTCAGTCGGGTCTGTGTAAGTGCGATCAGCTTCAGAAAAGCGTGGAAATATCCGAAAACTACGGGCGCGTAATCCAAATGTGGTTTCAATCGCCACGGCTGCAGGCGCTCCGTTTTGCCAGGCTACTTTCCAGATATGATCATTGGCATAATCCACCTTCCCAAGGCGGGCATCTGCAGCCAGATTCAAACAAAGCGGGTCACCAGCAGCTAAATTCCAGGTTCGCATAACCCCATTGTATGGTAGTTTTGCGCTCCGGTCAAAGGATTTTATAGGGTTTTATGCTAGAATGGTGACTAAGCATGTACCAATTGTATTAAAAATTGGATTGAAGGAGATCACCCCATGAGCGGATTTTCATCAGACCCGCGTGGAATGTATTTTGAGGAATTTTTTATAGGTCAGCGTATCATCTCAGCAGGTAGAACGGTTTCAGAATCGGATATCATCACCTTTGCCGGCTTATCAGGTGATTTCAACCAGATCCATACCGATGCGGTTTACGCCGCCCAAACGCCATTCGGGCAGCGTGTAGCCCATGGCTTGCTCGGCTTGTCCATCGCTTCTGGGTTGGTGGTTCAGACTGGCATGATGGAAGGCACTATTCTTGCATTTCGAGAGATCAATGAGTGGAAATTTATCCAGCCGATCCATATCGGCGATACGATCCATGTTGAGGTAGAAGTCTTGGAAACCAAAGAAATCCGCCGCCTGGGCGGAGGCGCCATTGTTATTAGCCTGGATGTTAAGAACCAGACCAGCGAGACGGTCATGAAGGGAATCTGGAAGGCGCTCATCTCCGGACGTCCGAGTTAATTTGCGAATGGTCTTCGCGTTTCCAGTATTGAGGTTTGTATGACGGAAGAAAACAATTCGACGCCACAAGAAGAACCGGTTGATCGTTTTCATCGCCTGGTCAATGCTGACGACCTGGACGATGAAGAAATGATGGCATTATTGGCGCAAGAAAACGCCGAAAATGAACCGTCCCAATCGGTTAATTCAGAAGCTGATGCATATTTTAACCATCAAGACAGCCTGGAATCACCGGTCAGTATGGATGAAGAGCAGGTGGAACATAATTTGCCTGCTGACCAGGAGGACACACCGGATGCAGCAGATCTGGTGGAGGGAGCAGATGAGCCAGAAGAAAAAGCAGATTTACCGTCTGGCGCTTCCAATGCTGTTCCTCCAATCGATTTATCTACCCAGCCAATGGCCGTAAAGGATGATGAGGATACAGCACCCTTGGGACCTGGCTCGGGAGGTGTAGCGCATGTTCCATTTGGGGGGAGAACGCCACCCAGTGGTACGCCCGCGCTGGATAAGTATGGTTTTCCCCTTCCGCGGCGCGTGGATGAGATCGATGTCAATGCCACTCGTGTATCACCGGCAGCCTATGATTCTTCACCTCGCCGGTCGAGGCCCTCCTCACGTAATCCAGTGGCACCTGCAGCGCCGGTTTCACCGCCACCGCCCGTTCGACCTGGGCGCTCAAAATCGAAGCCGAGACGCCAACCCGGTTTTGATTTCTCCGCCAACACCGGCTGCCTGGCGCGCACGACTCTGGTGCTGGCATTTTTAATGGCGCTTGTGCTTTTATGTGGGGCTTCTTTCGTTATCTTTCAATACTACCGTATCGCCTCTACGTTGCCGGATATTAATGAGCTGAGACAGAAGGCAGCCCAATTCGAGACAACGCGTATCCTGGATCGCAATGGCAATATACTTTATGAAATCTTGGACCCCAACGCTGGGCGCCGCACCTACGTGCCGCTTTCGGAGATCTCACCCTATTTAGTAGCTGCTACGATCGCGACAGAAGATCAGGAATTCTACGATCATCCCGGATTTAATATCCTGGCGATCTTTCGTGCTTTCTGGCAAAACTACCAGAGCGGGGAAATTGTCTCCGGCGCATCAACCATCACGCAGCAGCTAGCCCGGACCTTGTTATTCACGCCAGAAGAACGGGTTGATCAGTCTTACGACCGGAAAATTCGCGAAGCTGTACTGGCGGCGGAGATTACCCGTCGTTACTCCAAGGACGAGATCCTCGAGTTATATCTGAATGAAAATTATTATGGTAACCTGACCTATGGCGTGGAGGCGGCGGCAGAGACATACTTTGGCGTGCGCGCCGATCAGCTTACCCTGGCGCAGGCTTCTTTTCTGGCCGGGTTGCCTCAGGCGCCTTCTGTCTATGATGTGTATACACGTCCAGACCTGGCCCTGGAACGGCATGAAGTGGTCCTGGTCTTGATGTATCAGGCCAGCCAGCAGCAAGGCTGCATTTATGTCAGTAATCATCCTCAGCGTATCTGCCTTGATCCAGTAACAGTTACCCAAGCCGCTGGCGAGATGAAGAGTTACGCGTTCAAATCGCCTGATATTCAAATACGTTACCCTCATTGGGTGGATTACATCCGCGCATTGTTGGAGCAGCAATACGATGCTCAAACGATTTATCGATCTGGGTTTACCGTTTATACGACCCTGGATCCTGGTCTGCAGGATCAGGCTGAACAAGTTGTTAAAAGTCAGGTGGACAGGCTGCAGGAGAATCGCGCTTCTTCAGGTGCACTGATCGCCATTCGCCCCAACAGTGGGGAGATCCTGGCGATGGTTGGATCGGCAGATTTTTATAATGAAGCCATCTCAGGTCAGGTCAATATGGCGATCAATCCTCGCCAGCCGGGTTCTTCGATCAAGCCATTAACATACATAGCGGCTTTCGAGAAAGGCTGGACCCCCGCCACCTTAATCTGGGATGTGGCCTCTGAGTTTCCACCGTCCGGCGTTCCGAATGATCCCAGCCCTGCTTATGTGCCGGTCAACTATGACGATCGTTTTCACGGACCCGTGACTGTGCGCACTGCTCTGGCGAATTCCTACAATGTGCCCGCAGTCAAAACGCTCAATTTCGTCGGCATTTATGACGATCCAAACACATCCACACCGGATGGTTTTATCAATCTTGCCCAGCGCATGGGAATTACCACTTATACACGCCCGGATTATGGCCTGTCTCTAACCTTAGGAGGAGGCGATGTCACTTTACTGGAATTGACCAATGCATATGCCACGATTGCAAATTACGGGAGACGTGTGCCTGCCGTAGCCATTACCCGCATCCTGGATAAGACTGGTAATGAGGTCTATCGCTACAATCAGCCAGCTGGTGATCAGGTGATCCGCGCCGAGCATGCATACCTGATTTCATCGATTCTTTCAGACAACGAGGCGCGCTCGCCCGCATTTGGACCAAATTCCGTATTGAATCTGCCGTTTCAAGCGGCAGCGAAAACTGGCACAACCAACGATTTCAGGGATAACTGGACGCTGGGCTACACACCTGACCTGGCGGTAGGTGTGTGGGTGGGGAATGCAGATTACACGCCCATGGTGAATACCAGTGGTTTAACCGGGGCTGCACCTATCTGGTCGGAATTTATGCAAACTGCAGTTCCACAAATCAGCGGCGGTAATCCGGCGCCATTATCTCGACCAGGCGGAGTTGTGGATCACGTGATCTGTGCAATTTCCGGCACGCTGCCATCAGAATGGTGCCCGTTACAGCGTACAGAATCCTTTGCGGCAGACCAACCACCTCTACCCCGTGAAGAGGATCTCTGGCAGCGCCTCGAGATCGATACCTGGACCGGGTTGCGCGCCTCCCAGGAATGTTCCGAATTTACCGACGAGCGCTTTGTTCTGAACGTGAAGGATGAATTCGCCAAGCAGTGGCTGAGACGCGATCCGCAGGGTAAAGCCTGGGCAGAGGCGGCTGGATTTTCAAATGGAATTACCTTCACCCCGCCCCGCGAATGCAAATCCAGTGATCCACGTCCATTCTTAGAGATTAACGTCCCGCGTGCAGGTGAAACGATCCTAAACAATCCACTCATTATTCATGGGATTGCCAACGCAAGCCAGTGGTTTGATTACTGGCAGTTGGATTATGGATTGGGGAGCGATCCTGTGGAATGGAAGACTTTAACACAAAGTAAAGCCGCTCACAGCAGCTCGGATGAGTTATTCGCCTGGTATATGGATGATCTAATTCGCGATAATATCACCGGAACCCTGGTCCTGCGTTTAAGCTTGCACAGCACGGAAGATACGCATGCGGAGATAGAAATAGCAGTTAACCTGAATTTGCCCACGCCAACGCCTACGGTGACGCCAACGCCTACACCGACAGAAGTGCCAACTGCCATCCCGACAGCGACGCCCACCCCCACTATCGTGATTACCCGTCCCCCACGTGCAACGGATACCCCAGGCCCTACCCCATTGCCGGATGAACCATGGACGCCAATTCCTTCGACACCTTGAGATCAAGAAAAGTACTGTCAATTCGGGAAAAGGGTAAAAAATGATTTCTTTCTGTTAACTGTATATTTGTTATAGAAATCGATGCGGGATAGTCTGTTCTATAAGGCTGTCCCGCACAGTTATTAAACTCGGTTTAGATCAGAGCAATTGGATTTGAGGATCGCGATTACTGAGCGGGTCCATGGCAAGTTGTCTTTCCAGGTCTTCCAGATCAGCGAAAGAGCGTTCAACCAACCGCCGCACCAGCCGGAATTTGATGATCTGCCAGGATTGATCGATTTGATGGCTTAACAGGGGGTTGTTACGCTTTTTGTAGTCTATTAGCCCAGACCGGCTGCCAGGGCACAATAAATACGCGCCGCGTTGTGCACTGGGCTTGAGCTGCATCACTTCGCCTAACACAGCAGATACAATGATTTGGAACTGGTAAATCGGTTTACCAGAGCTGTCCTCATAGATCAGGCCAAACTGGTTGGCAGGTAGTTCAAAGACAGGCGTGTCGGTTATTAAGCCGACTTTATGCATAATCTGATCCAACAAAGCATGCATTTCCCCCAGGTCCATGCGGCGCCGTCGACTTTCCTCGCCCGGGCGGAGCTGCCAATTTCCCAGTGCATCCACTTCTGCATAAGATCCCACGCAGGACAGGATCAGACTCTGGTCGGGTGTCTCAAGCCCTGGAATCTTGCTGCAGATACGATGATCCAGAGCTTGAAGCGTCCAGGCAGGCTGGCGTTGAAATGCGCGTACGACCTCCATCTCTACCCGGTCTGCCAGGGGGAGTCCGGCTGGTGCACCTTTGCGTTGCTGTACTTTACCCAGCCACCACTTGCCGCCTTCCAACGATCCTTCTGTCCCCCCGAAACGCTGCAGCTCCACGCGATCAAGAAAGGCTTTTTGCAGGGCATTTTGAACTGTTGTATAGAGATCGGCGGCCTGAGCAGTCTCACCTCTGAATTGTTCAATCTCCGGCAGCAGATCAACCAGTGTCGCAGTATGGATGGGCAAGATCTCGGCTGGCTCACCACGCGCCAGCAGGTGTTCGATAGTTGCGCGCAGGGCTATATCCTGTAGTTTATGAACCGCCAGATTGGCTGCACCGTCGTCTTGAGCTTCCTGTGCTCGACTCGGGTAATTTTTCAAAGTCCATTGGGCCTGGCACTGGTTGGCATCGGAGCGTAATGCCAGACTGTGTAGATCGAAACCTGATAATCGCGCAGCTATAAATAGCGCGGTTAGAAAACCAGGTTCCACCTCGCTGACCAGAGTGAAAAATGGCGTTTCATAGCTCAGACCTGTTTCGATACTCTGTAGGGCAGAGCATAAAGCGGTTGTATGCCAGGCCCAGTCATAACGCCGCCTGCGGAGTACACTCTTAAATGGAGCTGATGCTTCTCTGCCCCATAACCATCCAGCCCAGAGTGCAGACAGGCTCCAATAAGCTTGATTGGGGCGCGGGATCGCACTGACCAGGGCTTTGACAGGCTGAGTTTTCAATTGATCAATCAGATCTTTGATGCGTCCTTCAAAGATTGCTATCCCTCCTCCGGCAGGAGGAAGTTGTGGCCACATGACAATCGGAATGGCGCTCTCTGTCTCACCCTGGAGAGTCCATTGAGAGATGGATTCCTCCAAAATTTTCCACAAATTGTATTCGATGAAGCGTCCTGGGCGGCTGAGCTGGCGAGGCCGCGAACGTGCGCCTGCCGGCGACCACAGGCTGTTACCTTTATCGCAAGCCGAGAGTAAGAGGGCAATCAAGCTGCGCTGGCGGCTTATCCAGGCCAGGCGTTCAGCCGTGGCGGCTGGCGAAGGGGCTAGTTGGTCGATTGCATTGATCAACGTCATCAGGGCGTAGACTGCGCGGGGTAGATAAGTCTCCAGCGCTTCTTCAGCGTGTTCTCGGTCAGGATCATTCAGGGGAGCCACGCGTTCCAATGCTCTTGCCCAGGTCAGCCCACGTTTCTGATGCGCCAGGGCTCGTTGAGCATCACTCTCCAGAGCAGGGTGCTCGCCTGCATCGCTGCATTTCGAGCAGTGATAGATACGAGCGTAAGGCGCGTTTGCTCCACGTTCCCAAAGGAAAGCATCCGCTGGGATGCTTGTCCCACAATTCGCACATTCCGTCAGGTAGAGATTGGAGATGTGTTGAGGCAGACGCTCGCTGCCTTTGACTGTGCTGCTTAATTCGGCCAGGGCGGCATTAAGTTCTTCTGCTTGGGGTGGGTTGGCGGTCATATCCAGCATGAAACGCGCCACCGGGTTATTTGCCGCCACCAGCACTCTATACCCGGCGCGAGCAGCTTCAATGGCAATGAGCGGCGTATTGCCAAATGGATCTAATATCAGGCTGCCAGAAGGGGTAATTGCGGATAGCCATTCTTGGACGACTCCTGCCGGGACGGGTGGTAGGAATCTCCGCAGTGGTCCAGGTTGGTCAGGTAGAGTGCCAGACATCCAAACTCGCGCTTCTGCCATTTAGGTACTCCTGGTAAAACGAAAGGCGATTATGGCTATTATATATCCGCTTAAAATACCTGGACAGCCCAAAACAAACCGGGTTGTAGAATATTTCTCCACAACCCGTTATTAATCCCTTGTATGTTTGGTGGAAGGTGAGATTAGAGATTCTGGCCTATCGTATAGAGTAGCGCCATATTGACTGGGCGTTGTTCGCTAACTGGATAGCCGCAAACGAGAATAACCTGTTGTCCGGGCTGGATTGCTCCTGATTCAAGCATGGTGGCGTCGATTGACTGAAGCATTTCTTCGACGCTGGTCGCGTTTGTCACCAGGTATGGCGTCACACCCCACATCAAGTTCAAGCGCTGGTAGGTAGCCTGGATCGGTGTAAAGGCTAGAATTGGCACCTGGGGGCGGTGTTTGGACATCATTAGCGCGCCGCGTCCACTCTTAGAGAAGACCGCAATTGCCGACACGTTTTTGTCGCAGGCCAATTCTCTCGCGCCGCGCGTCAAATAAAATGCATCGTCATCTTCAAAATCACTGGTTCGCATGTCTTGCCAGTTTCCCCATTGGGAAATATGTTGTTCTGCCTGACGGATGATGGCATTCATGGTTTCAACAGACTGGACAGGATACTTCCCAACTGCCGTTTCGCCAGACAGCATAACTGCATCGGTGCCATCAAAAATCGCGTTGGCCACATCGGAGGCTTCGGCACGCGTGGGGCGTGGGTTCTGGATCATTGAATCCAACATCTGGGTGGCGGTGATCACCAGCCGGGCGCAGCGGTTGGAACAGTCGATAATAGTTTTTTGAGCAATCGGCACAGATTCAGGCGTCATCTCTACACCCAAATCGCCGCGCGCGACCATCACGCCGTCTGCTGCTTTGACGATCTCTTCCAGGACTTGCAGAGCTTCTGGTCGCTCTAGCTTGGCGATTAGAGGAATTTGTTCACCATTTTCTGCATATTTTTTTATGACCTTGCGTACTTGATGAATGTCTTGAGGGGAGCGCACAAAAGACAGTGCTACAGCATCCACCCCGGATTTTAAGCCAAACATTAGATCTTCCAGATCTTTTTCTGTCACTGCCGCGATATCCAATTCTGCTCCAGGTAAATTGACTCCTTTATGCGGTTTTAGGATGCCTCCCAGGATCACGCGCGTCTCCACACGCTCTTTGGATACCGAAATAACAGCCAGCTCAAGGTTGCCATCGTCCAGCAGGATACGTCCACCAGGTGTTACTGCCTGAGTTAACTTGGGGAAGTCCACAGAGACGATTTCCTGATTCCCCAATTGTGGCTTGGTGGTCAGGAATAGCCTATCTCCGGCAGTCAATACAACCGCGTCGTTTTCAAGCTCTCCTGTACGGATTTTTGGACCTTGCAAATCTTGTAAAATGGTCACCGGTCTTTTCTGTATTGCTGAAGCTGAACGAAGCTTTTTGATAGTAGCCAGGTGATCTTCATGACTGCCATGCGAAAAATTCAAGCGCGCTACATCCATCCCAGCTATAATCAAACGCTGTATGGTCTCTTCGTCCTGGCTTGCGGGTCCTAAAGTTGCTACGATACGCGCAAAGCGCTCGTTGAATTCTGACTTTCGCAGATCGGTATCAAGAGCCATCTTGATCTCCTACCAAGCACTTATTATCTTATATATAGTTTAATTCGCGCGCTTCACGGCTAAGTTGTTCGCGGAAATCCGGGTGAGCGATTTGGATCAGGGATTGAGCACGCTGGCGAATTGTTTTTCCGTATAAATCAGCCACGCCATACTCGGTGACGACATAGCGAACATGGTTGCGCGTTGTTACAACGCCTGCGCCGTGTTTAAGCAAGGTTGTAATTCTGGTGATAACCTGACCATTCCGCATCGTAGCGGTGCTGGGCAATGCAATGATCGGGATGCCACCTTTGGAGCGTGATGCGCCATAAACGAAATCGAGCTGGCCACCGACGCCGCTGTACAGTTTTGGCCCGATGCTATCGGCGCATACCTGACCAGTTAGATCGACCTCAATCGCTGAATTAAGCGCCACCTGGCGCTCGTTCTGAGCGATAACAAACGGATCATTGACATATTCGGAGGGATGTAATTCGATCAACGGGTTGTCATCAACCCATTCATATAAATTCTTGCTGCCGAGGATAAAACCTGCAACGATCTTACCGGGTCGCAGAGTTTTGCGGGCATTGGTCAGAACACCTGCCTCGACCAGGTCGATCACGCCATCTGAAAAAAGTTCCGTATGGATTCCAAGATCCTTTTTGTCGAATAAAAATTTCAATACAGCATCGGGGATCGCTCCAATGCCCATTTGCATCGTTGCTCCGTCTGGGATCAGCTCGGCAATAAAACCTGCCATGCGTTCCGTTTCAGGATCGGGGACGCTCTCGCCCATTAACATCACAGGCAGCTCATAGTCAACCGGAACGATATAGTGGAGCCGGCTGACATGAATAAAAGAATCACCCAGGGTGCGCGGCATTTTTTGGTTTACTTCAGCAATGATGATCTTGGCTGATTCCGCTGGAGATTTAGTCAGCCCAACCTCAATGCCCAGACTGCAAAATCCATGCTCATCGGGTGGCGATACATGAATCAAAGCAACATCCAGGGGTAAGATCCGATTTTTAAACAGCAAAGTGAATTCTGATAGGAGTACCGGGGTGAAATCTGCGCGACCTTCATGTACGGCACTACGCACATTATGGCTGATGAACATCGTGTTCACCCGCAAATGACCTGCCATCTCGGGTTTGACGTAATCGGCTGGTCCAATCGTTAGAGCCTGGCAAATCTCAACATTCTCTACTTCCGGTGCGTACTCTACCAGGGCTGCCAGTAGTTTTTGAGGCACCGAACAATTTCCAGTCAGAAATACTCGCTGATTCGATTTAATTTGCCGTACAGCTTCCTCTGCAGTGACAATCCGTGATTGATAAAGCTTGTTGTAATCCATTGTTTTTCTACTCCGTAGCCCAGGTATGGGACAGTCGGGAGATGTGGCGGGCTTTACCCTGGTGGGTGGCTACTCCGTGTTCCAGGGCCGGATTTTCTTCCATCGCTCTGGCTATACCTTTGGCGGCGATTTCCTGGATATAAGGAAAGGCTGCATTCAGGTACGCATACGTAGAGGTACGTGCAACAATGGCTGGTACATTGGGTACGCAATAATGAACAGTGCCTTCTTCGATAAAAGTAGGATGCTCATGAGTAGTTGGGTGAGAGGTTTCCACACAGCCACCCTCATCTATGCTGAAGTCCATAATCAGCGAACGAGGCTTCATCGAGCGCACTACTTCGCGTGAAACAACAATGGGGGGGCGTTCACCAGGAACCAGAATAGCTGCTACCACGACATCGGCATAGGCGCAGGCACGGGCAATATTGGGTGCGTTGGAGATCATGGTGACTACATGGGGATAGTTATCAACAATATGCTGTAAGGCATTGATGTCTGTATCCAGGACAGTGATATGCGCGCCCATGCCCGAGAATGATTGGGTCGCGCATGCGCCCACAATCCCAGCTCCGATGATGACAACCTCGGCTGGCGGTACACCCGGAACCCCGCCCAGTAGAATCCCTTTGCCCCCGGAGTTGTTTTGTAGTAACTGAGCGGCAATCTGGGCTGCCAGGCGACCTCCAATCTGACTCAGTGGGCGCCTTACGGGGACCGTGCCATCTGGTAATTGGATTTGTTCGTAGGCTACTGCAGTGATTTTATTTTGGATTAAGTGATCAAGCTTATCTTGTCGGGCGGACCCCAGGTGCAGTAGACCTGCAATAGTGGTCTCAGGGCGCAACCAGTCAAGTTCCTCTACCAGCGGGCGGGCAACTTTTAAGAGTAAATCCGCGCGACCAAAAACCTCATGCCCAGAGTAGACAATCCGTGCACCCGCTTGTTCATACTCCTGGTCACTGAAGCCTGCTCCTCGGCCTGCGTCATGCTCAACATAGCAGATATGACCTTGCTTGGTCAACATCTGAACCCCAATCGGTGACATACCGACCCGAAATTCGAACGGCCTGCGTTCTTTTGGAATGCCGATGTTCATGTTGACTCCTTAATTTATTTTAGATATTCGTATAAGAAAGAATGGGGTTGTCCAAAAAGTATGCTATTCGTCGCGTTGACCGCCAGCGGTAGGGGCGAAGCAGTGCGATGAGTGCCATCTGTGGCGGTCGAAACACGCTTCGCCCTTCTTTTTGGACATCCCCACAAATAACTCAGGGCATATTGAGTACTTCGCGAATTTGGGGAATTGCCCAATCAATTGTCGCGCGGTCAATGACCAGAGGTGGAGCGAAACGGATTACGGTGGAATGAGTTTCTTTGGCAAGGATGCCGCGTTCTTGCAAAGCTTCACAGAAACGGCGAGCGCCTCCTGCATTCGAATTCAACTCTACGCCGATCAAAAGCCCTTTTCCACGGATCTCTTTGACATGTGGGCTGGGAATCTCGGCAAGCTGTTCGATGAAATATTCACCGATTTCCGCGGCATGCTCTACCAGTTTTTCTTCCACAATTACTTTAAGCGCCGCCCGGGCAATCGCAGCCGCAAGAGGATTTCCACCAAAGGTTGAGCCATGTTCTCCAGGTTTGAAAAGACCCATGATAGGTTGATCTGCGAGAACGGCTGATACGGGATAAAACCCACCTGAGAGTGCCTTACCCAGGATCATCAGGTCCGGACGAACCCCTTCGTGATCTGATGCAAACAGTTTGCCCGTGCGACCAAGCCCGGTCTGGATTTCGTCGCAAATTAACAGGACCTGATTGGTGTCGCAAATTTCGCGTAGTTGTTTGAGAAAACCGGCTGGTGGAACGATTATGCCAGCCTCTCCCTGGATCGGTTCTACCATGATGGCGGCGGTGTTGGAGGTGATGGCACGTCGCACGGCTGTAGCATCCCCATATGGAACGCTGATAAAGCCGGGGGTAAATGGTCCAAAGTCGTTTTTGTAGAGCTCTTCACTCGAGAAAGAGATTACTGAAATGGTCCGCCCATGAAAATTGTTATTAAATACAATGATCTCTGCCTGGTGTCTGGGAACACCCTTGACGGTGTAGGCCCATTTTCGGGCCAGTTTCAGGGCTGTTTCCACGGCTTCTGCACCGCTGTTCATGGGAAGCGCCATCTCATAGCCAGTTATTTCTGCCATTTCTTGATAGAGCAGGGGTAATTGGTCGTTCCGGAAAGCGCGCGATGTTAAGGTTACTCGTTGTGCTTGCTCTACCAGCGCAGCCAATATTTTTGGATGCACATGGCCTTGGTTGAGTGCAGAATACGCGCTCAAGCAGTCCAGATAGCGATTGCCTTCTACATCCCATACCCATACACCCTCTCCCCTTGCAATAACGACATCCAGGGGATGGTAATTATGGGCTCCATATCGCTCTTCAAGCTCGATATATAGGCTGCTCTTTACCATGGATTTTTCCTGTTCCATTATTGTCCTCTCGTATGTCGAAGTTTTAATAGGTGGCTGGCTGGATGGTTGACGCCTATTGGGAGTATATCATAGGTGATTAAAGGCTTCTAATGCTTTCAGGCGCCATTGCTTGTGACGGATGTCATGTTGAAAGTTCATTCGAAGTCAACCTGTCGAAAGATAAAGGTTATTATATAATTGCAGTATTCATGAAACGTTTACCTGTCATTCTCGTCGTCGATAATGAACCAAATATCCTGCGCTTATGCCAGAATCTTCTGGAGCGCGAAAATTACGTGGTAATTGCTACCAATCAAACCAAGCAGGCCATTGATACCGTTGCCCGCCAACGTGTGGATTTGCTGCTCGTGGATATACGTATGCCGGATGCGGACGGCTTTCAAATATTAACCATGGCGCGGCAGCATCGCCCGGATTTACCCGTCGTGATTATGACTGGCTTCGGCACGGTTGAAACCGCAATTTCAGCTCTAAATCGGGGTGCGGACGGTCTGGTTCTCAAACCTTTTTCCACTGCTAATCTGGTGGAAGCTGTCAAACATGCTCTACAGGTGTCTTCTGAGAAACGGGAAACGGCTCGCTGGCAAGCGTTGCGCCCGTTGTTTGATGTTACAGAACAGTTATTTGCGCGCACGGAACCGGAATATCTCTACCAGCTAATCGTTGAGCTCGTTTATGATCTTTTGGAATGTTCCTACACCGTCATATATCAACAGAAATTACCTCCTGAGGCACAAACTCCGCTTGGTGAGCATTGGACAGCTCCCGCCCAGGTAATGGATATAAATAAAATGGCTGAGCGCGGGATATTGATCGGCGCCCGGCGCTTGATCGAAATGGCGGCAGATTTACATGGGGAAACTTTTTATTCAAGCCGTCAGGGAACCCAGGACTTAAGGTTAATCAACTGGATGCGCGAGCTGGAGCTTAGCTCGGTGTTGGGCACGCCCCTCGAAACCCAGCCCGCTGACCGCATGCTGGTAGCTGTGCGTGAAGCGGACCGACCCGGATTCACGCGGGCGGATCAAGAATTGTTCATGATCCTGGCTCGCCAGGCCGGGGCGGCATTGGAAAACGCCCGCTTGTACTCGGAGCTGCGCGAGTCTTTGAAGAACATTGAAATGTCCCAGCAAGCGCTGATTGAATCTGAAAAACAGGCTTCTGCAGGGCGCCTGACCGCCTCGATCGCCCACGAGATCAACAATCCACTCCAGGCTTTGCAAAATTGCCTGGACCTGGCCTCCCGTCGAAATCTCGCACAAACTGAGCGCACCCACTATTTGGATATCGCCAAGAGTGAGCTTGTGCGTTTGTCGTCTACGGTGCAGCGTATGTTGGATTTCTACCGGCCTGGCGTGCGCGATCGAAAATTAACCCAGATAAATGATCTGTTGGATCGTGTGCTTGCCCTTTTGAAACCCCAATTTGATGAGCTGGGCATTGTGGTCCACCGCGATCTCGATCCCAAATTACCCCTGGTGATGGTTGTATCTAACCAGATTCAACAGGTATTATTCAACCTGTTGATTAATGCCATGGAGGCAATCTCTGAAGATGGAGAGATATGGGTGCAAACGCGTTATTTGGGACGTACGAAACCATCCGCGGTTGAAATAATTATTGAAGATAGTGGTCCCGGAATTCCGGAATCGCAGCGCCAGAACATGTACAAACCGGTTGAATCTACGAAAGAAAAAGGTACAGGACTTGGTTTAGCGGTAAGCTATGGTATTATGACAGCGCACGGGGGTAAAATAACTCTACTGGACGGGCGAGATCACGGCGCCTGCTTTCAATTAATTCTGCCTGAGGGAGACAAGCAATGAAAGCAAACATACTTGTTGTAGATGATGAAGAACCCATTCGCAGTTCTCTGGAACAGATCCTTAAACTTGAAGGATATGGTGTATCAGCTGTTGCCAATGGTGAGCTTGCTGTTCAGGCATTTAGTGAACAAGCGTTTGACTTGATGTTGCTGGATTTAAAGATGCCTGGTATGGATGGTATAGATGTTTTGCGGGCAGTTGCCAAGAAAAACCCGGAGACCAGAATTATTTTACTCACAGCTCATGGGTCCCTGGAATCGGCAATCGATGCTCTGCGGTTGGGCGCCCATGATTATATTTTAAAACCAGCCACCTCCAGTGAAATATTGAGTAGTGTTGCGCGTGGTCTGGCCCGGCGCGTGGAGCAGCAGCGCCGCCGTATGCTCATCGAGCAGATCGATACTTCGATCAAACACCTAAAGGATGTAGAAGGTGGTGAATATGTCGGGGTTGCTGACCAACAATCCGTAACCTTGCAAGAGGGTGTTATTGTTGACCTCGCTCGCCGGGAAATCTGGCGAGGGAACCAACGCGTCTCATTGACACCTACCGAGGGCAAGTTGATCAAAGTATTCTTAGAGAATCGGGGCCGCGTTCTCTCTCATCAGGAGCTTGTGATGCTGGTACAGGGTTATGAGACCTCAGAATGGGAGGCTCCCGAAGTCCTGCGTCCCTTAATCAGCCGCCTGCGTAGAAAACTATCCGAATTCCCTAATGGTGAGCATTGGATTTCCAATGTGCGCGGTACAGGTTATGTTTTCGATTGGCAGGAAGATATCAGCGCCAGCAACTAATTCAGAGGATGTTTATTGGTCGCCTTTGGTCTCGTGTAAACTGATTTTTTGTAAGGCGGTTGGCCTCAACCAGTTGAGCCAACCGCCTTTTGTGTTTTCAGGTGTCCCGTTCCGATCCAGGGCGACCAGTGCAAGGCAGACCAGCAGTAATCCAGCCCCTAACCACTGTAAAGTACTTAACCGTTCATTTAGCCAGAGATAGGCAAAGAATACGGTAACAAGCAGTTCCCCCAATCCAAGGATCGCAGTTTGCATTCCGCCGATATGTTTAACACTCAAAAAAAGTGTGAGGCGTGAGAAGAATGTGACCAGAGTCAGTCCCACCAGTGGAATACCTGCTGAGGAAATTGGCGGGATCGTTGTGCCTCCGGAGATCAGAAAAACAGGGACCACCACCATGCTCATCGCGATTAATGTGTAGAGAGTGACGGTTGGGGCGGGCATATCATAAAGTACATGCTGATTGATGGGTAGATGTAATGCATACAATGCCGCTGCGATCAGCATTTGTAGGATGCCGATCCAATCAACCGCATGGGTGCCTGTCTGACTGAGCAAGAATATAGCCGGGAGTGCCAGGGCCAGGCGTAGAAGTGTGATCTTAGATGGCAGTTGGCGATCCAGAGATAACCACAAGACGAGGAATAGAGGGTAGAGGGTATAGAGAAGCTGGCCCAGGCTGGCATCAATTCGTCCAAGGGCGCTGTAGTAGAAGAGAGAACCCACGCCATTGATGAAGCCTGCCAGGAAACAAATGAGCATGCCGGCAGGATAAATATACAGATACCGGCGAAAGAAGAACAGCATAACCAGGAGCAATAGCATTGCAGCCGCTGTAGTGCGTATAGCAACAACAGCCAGAGGGGCCAATCCTGAAAGGATGGCCTGTCTGCCGAATACTGGCGCCATTCCCAAAAATAACGCCGATATGATGGCTGCCGATATACCTTTTGAGCGTTTCTGCATGCTTCGTCCAGCTGCCTGGGTAGATTTCTCCGATCTCCGGATTACTTAACCAGGGCGCGCACCTCGTCTAGTAACTCGTCGTTCATAAATTCGCCTTTTTGCATTAATTTGTGGATGTGACCATTCAGACGCTTTTTCTCGTCCGGGGTTAATTCTTTGGCCGTCACCACGATGACCGGGATAGGCTGTGTCTGGGGATTCGATTTTAGTTGGTCCAGAACGCCGAAACCATCTATCTCGGGCATCATCAAATCCAGAATAATCAGATCAGGCAGCTTCTGAGCGGCGATCTCGAGCGCCTGGCGACCATCCTCAGCTTCATAAAGTGTGTAATTGCCCTGGGATTGCAGGATACGGCGTATCAAACGGCGCGCATCTTCGGTATCGTCTACAATCAGGATGCTGGAGAAGGTGTCGCTGGTCACATGACTCAGCGCAGCCAATAGCCCTTCCTGGGGAGTTTCTTCCGCTGCAGCAGGTGGCGCGACCACATTACGCGCCCAATTATCACCAAGCACCGCGCTCTCTACTGGCATTGTATGCCCAGTGCAATTAACCACGATGACATCATCGGGTTTGATCAGACCTGCCCGGACAAGCTTTATCAAGCCGGCAAATGCCACAGCAGATGCTGGTTCGACGGAAATGCCTTCTAATTTCGCCAGGATGTGCATTGCTCGAAAGGCTTCTTCATCCGGGACGCTATCAAAACAACCATTCGGTGTGGGGTCGTTGCTTGCCAGCATGCGTTGGCGTAATAGAGTATAAGTTCGTCCAGGATCGCCCGTTGATAACGTGGAAATATGGGTGCGGGGGGATTGAACGGGCTCGGCTGTGTCCAGGCCTTGTTTCCAGGCATGCGCCATCGGTGCGCAGCCGGCGGTCTGAATGCAGGCAATCGCTGGCAAACTATCCGTTAAACCAGCCTCTTTGAGTTCCTGAAAACCTTTTTGCACGCCGAGTGGACCTAAACCGCCGCTAACAGATTGGAAGTACCAATCTGGGACAATCCAGTGCGGCGCCTTCCCATCCTGGTTAATTTTTTCTCGAAGGGAATGGTCCTCTTGCTGTGCAAGCCAGGTCAGTTGTTCGGCGATTTCAAAAGCAATCGTCTTCATAGCTTCTACAGAGGGCATGGAACGCGCCCCGCGTTCCTGATATAAGCCGCGCTGGTGAGCAAATTCGGCGGCAATTTTTTTGGCTTGATCATAAGACCCTGTTACTTGTATCACCTGGGTGCCATAGATTGCGACTTCGCGCATCTTATCACCAGGAACCAGGCTGGTAAGGAACGCCCATAGTTTGATGCCTGCCCGGGCAGCATACGCAGAGAAGGCAATCGCCACATTGCCTGTAGAGGCCACCACCGCCTCAGTTACACCGGCTTCTTTCAAGGCTGCCACACCGACTGCAGCCTGGCGGTCTTTGAATGAACTGGTGGGACCCTGGCGTTCGTCTTTAATATAGATATGTGGGCAACCTAACATCGTCCCCAGATTCCTGGCATGAATTAATGGCGTCCCACCCTCACCCAGGGAGATACTCGGGTGATATTCAAGAATAGGTAATAGTTCACGATAGCGCCACAGATCAAAAGGTCGCTGAGAGAGCAACCCTGGCAGATCAGCTCCGATTTGCGCATATGGATAGCGAATTTCTTGCCACAGGCTGCCGCAATTCGGGCAGGCGATGATGATTGGATCATAAGGGGTGCTATGCCCACAATCCAGGCATTCGATAATTCGTAGACCAGACAATTTGACCTCCGCAGGTTGGGATGAGATACGGTGAAGAGCGGGTAGGATTAGATTACGATAGTTCTTTCTCGGAGCAGGTCTTGAATGGTCTCCAGAACCTTGTCTTTTGCCAGTTTGCCTTTCGGTAAAATAGCTGAGGCAAGCTCCTGGAGACGAGTATTGGTCTGCGCGTCAAGTGGGAGATCTGTCAGCAGGATCACAGGCATGCCCTGGAGTTTTGGATCATTACGGATTGTTTCCAGCAGGCTGATGCCACTTAAACCCGTCATTGGATAAGGCGAGGGGGTGTTGTTACCTGGTTCAATCGCCATCAAGATAGCATCCGGGCGGCGGTAGTGGATCGCTGAGATAGCCTGATGACCACCATATGCCAGACCCAATTGGTATTCAGGCAAATCCTGGAATATGGACTGGAAATGCTCGAACTCACGATCATTATCTGTAATTCCGAGAATCGAATAAGTATGCGGTTTTTTTTCAAGGCTGCTGAGTGTGCGGACGAGTTCTTCTTCCAGGATGGGCTTGACCAGGTAGCCATCAGCTCCCAGGCTTTCCCCCTTTGCCTGGCTTTCCAGGATTGTACACATGATGACCGGGATAGAGCTGGTATCAGGATTAGATTTCAGATCCTGGAGTACATGCCAGCCGTCTCTGCCTGGCATCATCACATCCAACAAGATTGCATAGGGCATAACTTCACGGGCTCGCCGTACTGCATCGTGGGTTTCACTCAATCCGATGACTCGATAGCCGTGACGTGTTAGATAACGTTCATAGAGCTGCACAATTGGGCGCTCATCATCAATCACCAGCACCAGTTTCGCATTCTTTCCTCCCAAATCCTGGGTTTCTGATGGTTGGACTGGGATCGTGAAGAAGAAGGTGCTGCCAATGCCGGGATGACTTTCCAGCCCGATTCGCCCACCGTGCATTTCTACCAGGTGACGACAGATTGAAAGCCCCAGTCCTGTTCCGCCGGTTCTCCGCGTCAGGGAATCGTCTACCTGCGAGAATGGTTGGAAGAGTTTTGCCTGGTGCTCGAGGGCAATCCCAGGACCAGTGTCTGTCACCTGGACCATCACCTCGGGTTTGCCATTGGGACCAGTTTGCTTGAATGCTTTTATCCCTACGGATCCTTGCTCTGTAAACTTGGCTGCATTGGAGAAAAGATTGATCAAAATCTGGCGAATCTTCGTTGGATCAGCGCGCACAGTGGGTAGGTCGGTGGCGATGTCGCGCGTCAGGTTAATGGGTTTATCTTTCACCAGCCCAACCACAGTGGACATGACGCTGTTGATCAGATCGGTCAGATTAACTTTATCATCGAAAGCTAGCTCCAGTTTTCCAGCTTCGATTTTGGATAAATCCAGCACGTCGTTGATCAGGTTCAATAGATGCTGGCCGGAGTTGTAAATTGCAGCCAGGTCTTGTTCTTGAAGCTCGGTAAGCGGACCGTCAATCCCTTTCAAGATTACTCGCGAAAAACCGATAATAGAATTAAGCGGGGTGCGTAACTCATGGCTCATATTTGCCAGGAACTGGCTCTTCAATCGATCGACCTCACGCATCTCTGCGACAGCTTGCTGCGAGAGCATATAGGCGCGTGCGTTGTCCACTGCAACTGCAACCTGGTCCGCTAAGACCTGGAGAACTGCCACATCATCCTGGGTAAAGGCATTGGTCTCATTGGATTGCACATCCAGCGCCCCAATTACGCGTTCGCCAATCTTGAGGGGGATGCCAAGCTCGGCGCGTGTTTCTGGGAGCAGCGGGTTCGGCTTGTGAACTGGATTTTGTGAAACATCGTTGACTACCAGGGGTTGGCCAGTGTGTGTCACAGTCCCGATTACCGATTGCGATCCCACGCCCAGCTTATGGGGTCTTTGCTTCATTTCTGCGCCTGCCTCGCCAGTCGCTTCTCGCACCACCGCATAAGTCCCCTCATCATCCAGCAGAAATACCGAAGCATGGTTATAGCCGAAACGGTCGCATAATAAATTCACCACGCGCAGCAGCAAGGCATCCAGAGCCAGGGTGGAGGAAGTATCGCGGGCGATTTCCGCTGCGGTTTGCAGCTGGTCTGCCTTTCGCCGGCTTTCTTCCAACAGACGAATATTTTGAACTGCAATCGAGGCCTGGCCTACAAGGACCATTAACCGCCGGATGTCAGGATTGGAGAGATCTTCAGCCTGGCTGAAAAAGGCGCTTAAGAATCCAATCCAGCGCCCACCTGTCACCAGTGGAGCAAACAAAACACTTTTAGCCTGGTAGTGTTCCCCATAGGTGCGCCTGGCCTGGTAATCAAGTCGCAGATCATTTTCCACATTCAAGATGATGCTGGGTGCATCGGGTTTTAATAAGTCGTCAGCAGCAGGTAATTCCTTCATCGAGGAACGGTTGATAGAGAGACTCTGCATCGGATTGGCAGACCAGATCGCGATGGGCGTGTACCAATCCGGTATAGAGAGCGGGTCAGATCCAATCAGAGGAGGTTCTTCAAACAGCGCCAGCATACTCGCCGCAGCTCCATGCCCGATCATGGTGTAGCTGCGTAAAATTTCAAGAATGTCAGCATAATTATTGGTTTCGTTGAAAGCCGCGCTGGCTTTATAGAGCGTTTCTGTCTCAGCCAGAGCTTGCTCGGTTTGCTCAAACAAACGTGTGTTTTGGATGGCGGTGGAGGCTTGAAGCACGATGGTCTCAGCCAGACGGATCTCCTCAGGCTTGAATAGACGCCCTTTCTCCAGGATATCCAATCCGACAGTTCCAATCACGCGATTCCCTGAGATCAGTGGGATGAGCATCAGGGTCTCGATCGAGCGCAAGCGCAATTCTTCATGAATTGTGGCAGTGAGCGGGCTTAGCTGAGCCTCTTCGATGATGAGTGTTTTACGCGTGGCCAGCACCTGCTGAGTCGATGGATTTCCCTGGACCGGTAGTTCAATGCCAATAACATCTGGCGCGTTGGGGATTGGTGAATAGCTGGCAACAATAGTCATCACCTGCTGCTCTTCGTTGAGTAAGGCAATTCCGGTCTGAACACCCAAGGTCTTCCCTAATTCACTGGCAATGATCCCCAAGCTGGCATGCAGATCCATGGAGCCTGCTACTGCGGCGACTACCCGGTTAATGACAGCCAGCTCTGCACTTCTTTTTTGAGTCTCTTCGAAAAGACTGGCGTTTTCTACCGCCACTGCCACCTGTTGTCCGATGGCTTGTAATAGAGGTAGCTGGGCTTGCTCGCCTGACTGAATTTGTTTGCCAAAGACACAAATGGTCCCCAGCACGTGGCCTTTGGATTCGAGAGGCACACCCATATAAGTACGCAGGCCATTATTTACCAGGTTGGAGGAATCTACAGGGGAGTGATTTTCCAGATCTCCAACGCTGATGGATTGATGCTGCGTAAAAACAAGCTGCGAGAGTGTATCCTTCAGGCCATCTTTTTCCAGCTTATCGATGAATTGTGTGGGCATCTGATGCTGGATGGCTATGTGAAGTGATCCGGAGCCATCAACCAGTGTAATCATACCTGCGGCATAATCTACCGTGTCTAACACTCGATCCAGTACTTCATCCAACATTGCTTCCAGGGCCAGTGAACGGCTGGCAGCAGCAATCACCGAGTTGATCGCTGCCAGTTCCAGGTTGCGCTGGCGAGCTTCGGCCAGCAAGTGCATGTTATTTAATGCAATCGCAGCCTGGCTGGAGAGGGCCATCAAACGGCGATTCTCTTCTGCGCTGAGGTGGATTGCCGTACAATCGCCGGCGCTGATGAAACCCAACCATTGACCACCAGTGACCAGTGGGACGATCACCAGGCTGGTTACCTGGCAGCGATCAATGAAGAATTCTTGGATTTCCTCGATCGATGCATATGGAGTCAGATCTTCGATTAAGATCACACGATCATTAACCAGGAAGGCCTGGGCGGTTGATATTTCGTGTAGATGAATTTGAGTATGGCGAATATCAAGGTCCAGACTGGACCAGCCGCTGATGATCTCACTTTTATCTGCGGGATTGGTCTCGGTCCAGGGATGATTGAAGAAATGCAGCGCCAGATGTTTATCTGCCGATCCCAATATCGTGTGCTGGCGGAGCGCCTCCAGGATCTCGTCATAGGATTGGGCTGCACTGATTGCCGCGCTGGCTTCATACAAAGCAGAGGTGGCGGCCAGGGCGCTCTGAGTCTGTTGGAAGAGCTGTGCATTTTCCAGAGCCAGAGTCATCTGGTCGGCCACTTGCTCAACCAGCAGACGTTCTGCATCATTCCACTTGCGCCCCGGCTCTTCGTCAAGCAGTTCGAAGAGCAAGCTGGTTCTGCCGTCCGTGAGCGGGGTGGAGAGCACCAGTACAGCAGCTCCATCCTCAGCAGAGGAGCGTGCGACTGCCTGTTTTTCCGTTAAACTTTGTTTACCCGGATCTGTAAGGACATTTTGACTGGGTGACCGGCGCTGATCTTCGCCCTGATACCCAGTGGGTTCGCCTGGGCGGAATGGCTGCAGGCTGGTAGCCCTGGATGAAGATTGCTTGGGAGTTGCCGGTTGCTTTTTCTTGTTAGTGGCGCGCGGCCTGGCAGGTCGCCCGCTGGTTAACTCTTCTGGTTGTGATGGAGCAGGCAGTGTATCCGAAGAAACTTCGACCAGTGGGCGGACAATTGCACGCCACCCTTGGAGCATATCCTGCCGGAAAGGTTCATCCGGACGCCATGGAATAGGGTATATCTGTACTTCTGTCGCCAGCCATTCATTCGACCGCGTATGAAATTGGAGCTTTACGTCGACTGGAAATTGGCTTGCTTGCAGAGCTTGATCCAGGATTTGGCTTGAGCGCTGGTCAAGTCCGCTGCTCAGTGGTTGTCCGAGCCATTCTTCGGGAGGGATTCCCAGGAAATGCAACATTTCGGAGCTGATGGCGATGTAATAACCACGCGCATCTGCTTCCCACGTCCAACCGACCAGCAGCGCCACTTCGCTCTGCTGGCTGGTCTGGGATTCCTCTCCCAGATCGGCGAACAGATTCTTAATGCGGCTGTTGATACGTTTCTTGGACATACTGGACCAGCTCTTGGGCCAGGGCACGGTATTGGAGAGTGCCCCGCGTGTTCTTCAGGTAATGGGTAATGGGCATGCCAGCTACTGCGCTCTCGCGTAGCTTGGTGTCCAGTTGGATAACTGTGTCGAATATAGAGTCACTGAAGGATGCGTGTAATTGTTCCGAAATTTCACGGTGAATACGATTGCGTTGATCGAACATCGTCACCAGAATACGAGAAACCAGAGCCGGGTTCAATTGTTGGCGGATTCTACGCGTTGCCCCGATCATGGCTCGCAATGCATGCGCTGAAAAATATTCCGCCTGGGTAGGAATAACCAGCATCTGGGCTGCATTCAACGCGTTCTGGGTGACCGCGCCGATGGATGGCGGGCAGTCTAGCAGGACATAATCGTAAGCTTGTTGTCCGTTAAGGGCAGACCGCAAGATCGATTCAAAGTTCTGCCGGATAGGTAGGAAGCGCTCAGCCAGGTCCATTTCTGCGTTGGCTGGAACTAGATCCATGCCTGCAATACTGGTTTCGCGACTCACACTGTAGAGATTGGCTGATTGAAGCAGTACATCCGCGATGGTTCCGCGCATTTTTGCCGGGTCGAATCCGGCGGAGAGCGTCAGGTTCGCCTGCGCATCCAGATCCACCAACAGCACGCTGTGATCCATTTCGGCCAGTGCGCCGCCCAGGGACATCACAGTGGTTGTCTTGGCAACCCCACCTTTCTGATTGCCAACCGCGATTATGTAAGACATGCTGCATCCAGTTTAATTTTCATGACCAGTTCCCTCAGGAGCTCCTGAATGGTTGTTATCGCTGGGAAGCTGGAACCCATCACCTGGCTCTGGAGAGCGGGGTGCTAACATGACCTGTGCCTTTTGGGCGCGTAAAGCTTGTTTCAACTCACTTACTGCGGTCTGCAGAATCTGTTGTGGATCATTACTGGCGCGCAGCCGGGCGCTGATCTGACCGGCAATCCTTTCCCGTTCTGCGCGTTGGTAGGTTTGCTCCAATAGACGGGCGTTCTCAAGTGTCAGGCTAACCTGATTTGCAGCAGCCTGAGCAATGGCCAATTCATCCTCACTCCAGGAGTAATCGGGAGTATCTTTTTCAATCCCAATCACGCCGATTAATTGTTCGCGTAAGGATAATGGCACCCACAATACCGATCTGCCCGGACTTCCATCTTTTTCCTCAGAACTGTCATTCACTTTCTGGATCACAACCTGGCCTGATTTTAACGGCTGCTTGACCTCATCTGGCAAGTTAGTTTCGGCGGGCAGGACTTGCATGCGATTATACTGGTATCCTGACACTTGAACCTGATCTGTATAATGTTTCCAGGTTTCCTCTATTTGCTGTTTATAAAGCCTGCGGGTCTCTTCAATGGATGCCTCTAATTTTTCGACCAGGCGGGTATTCTCTACTGCCACCGCTAACTGATCTGCCAGGGTTTGCAGGATCGATACATCTTCATTGGTGAAGGCTCCAATTTCCGTGCTCTGAATGTCCAGGGCGCCGATGACATCCCCACCAGTTTTAAGGGGCAGCGCCATTTCTGCCCGTGTGTAAGGGAGAATTGGATTGCGATAGTGCGCTTGATCCTGAGTAACATCAGCCGCAATGCGCGCTTCACCTTTATCGGTAACAAACCCAACGATACCCCTTTGACCAATACCCAATTTGTGACCGGACTGGATTAATAATTTACCTGTTTCATCGTTAGCAGCTTTCAGGACAGCGAATTGTTTTTGATCATCAACCAGGAAGATTCCAACATGGTAATACTCGAACCGCTCATGGATCAAGCGCACCGTGGTTGTCAAGAGATCATCCAGGTGATGAGGCGCAGCGATTTGACTGGCAATTTCAGCAACAGATTGGATCTGGCGGTTGCGCTTTTCAAGCTCGCTTGTGCGTTCAGCGACAGTTATATCCAGATGCGTTGATAATTTGCCCATCTCTGACGCGATCGTATTCAGATTCTCTCCCAGTGCTGCGAGTTCTCCATTTCCTTCTAGCCTGGTCGCCAGGTTATATTCTCCCGTACCGATCCTCCGGGCATGATCCACCAGCAAAGGCAGGGGCTCGAGCGTTAGCTGCATGATGCGTGACAGACCCAATCCACCAGTAACCAGGATAGCCAGGATAACCAGGGATGTTAAAAGAATCTGGTTGCGTTGTTGCGCATTAAATGGACTACGATCCCAGAACACACTGGTGACGCCGAGAATATCGCCAGTCCCATTGCTTATCGGAAAACTATATACGCTGGAAATTCTTTGGGTATCTCCCACCGGGACAGCGATTTGTTCCAGGTTGGATTCCCCGGCAAGTGCACGGATATAGATATCTGCGGGTTGCAGAATAATTAGATCGAGGGTAGATGCTCTTAACCTGAGATCTGTATTGGGTATTCTGATTTCGGCAGAATCATCTCCTCCTTCAAATTCTCCGGCAGATGTGTTCCGAATAAAAATCTGCCAATCAACCTGGTACTTGTCTTTCAGATAATCCAATGTGCTTGATGGAATGTCTGAGGCGTCAATATAATTATTAAAGACCATTTCCAGGCTTTCGGCTTTCGCTAGCTCAATTTGCCGAATATTGTTCTGGCTATCTATTGCGACCAGGACAAGCATTGCAAGCCATATAATTCCACCCAAACCCAGGCTCGGTATAAGTAATTTTTTGGATATGCTCATACCTGGCCTCTTCCATTGGATTTTGTTGCGCTACCTTCATCGTTTCCACGCACTTCGCCAGGATTTTGGTCGGATTCCCCTGGCTGATCTTCCTCAAACACACCTAGCTGGATAAAAGTGCGCGCAGCTCCTAATGCCTTGCCCAGCTCACGCACGGTATTTTGTAGAACGGCTTCCATATTGATCGATGACCGCACCTGACTTGTAATCAGGTTGATCGTTTCTTCCCGCATAGCGCGTGTCTGGCTTTCCTCAAATAGGCGGGCAGATTCCATTGCCTGGCTGATGCGTCGGCCGATTTCTTCCAGGAAATCTTTCTCGTCTGGTAAGAAACCCTGTTCTTGTGGCCAGACTTCCAGGCTTCCGATTTGGATATCGCGTACGTGTAATGGTATCTCAATTGGCTTTTCTGAGATCATCTCAGTTGGTTCGAGTGGCAGCGATTGTGAAACTGGCCGGGTTCCAGATGGACTGTAAAGATAGCCTGCGACGGCTTGCTGTTGCGTGGTTTGTTGCCAGGCATTTCTTTCATATTGTTTATAGAGGCGTTCTAGCTCAGCCAGGTTAGCCTGAACGCGCTGCAGCAGTCGCGCATTTTCGAAAGCAACTGCCAATTGATCGGCCATGGTTTGCAGAGTAGTAATGTCGTCCTCGGTAAATGCGCCTAATTCTTTACTCTGTACATCCAAAGCGCCAATCGTTCGATCACCTACCCGTAGGGGCAAAGCCAGCTCGGAGCGGGTATCGGGCAAGTATGGATTACGGTAGTGATTCGGGTCGCGGGTTACATCACCGGTAATACGGGGCTTGCCATGCCCGGTTGCATATCCCACGATACCAGTCTCACCGACTTTTAAACGGTGGCCTTTTTCAATTAAGACCCGCCCGGCTTCGCCAGTTGCCGCGCGCAATACCGCATACTCTGCGTTCTGATCCAGCAAGAAGATACCTGCATGGTAGAAACCAAACCGGTCACGGATCAGGTAAACCGCCCGCTCCATCAAGGCCTGGACATTCTCCATTTCACCTGTGGCTGTCAGGCTGGTGGCATCCCGGGCAATCTCCGCAGCCACTTGTACCTGGGTGGTCTTGCGCTCCAATTCAGAAGTCCTTTGCTCAACACGCTCCTCGAGGCCACAGATCAGAGAGCGCAGTTCATGCGCCATATCCTGTAAAGAATGCGCCAGAACACCGATTTCGTCATCCGCCACCTTGGGGAGCTCAACCTGCCATTCTTGCTGGCGCAGACTCTGCGCCACTTCAGCCAGACGCTGAATTGGGCGTACCAGTTGATTGGTCAATAATAGACCGGATACTAAAACACCAGCAAAGATTACCAGACTGATCGGTAATAAATTGAAGATGATTAAGTCTGTTGTGGATTGTTCAATCTCGCCGCGCAATACTTCGACGGATGCCAGTACTTCTTCTCGGTCGGCTACCGTTGCCAGAACCCACCCGGTTGATTCAAGCGGCGTATAGGCGACATACAAATCTCGTCCATCTGCGCTAACGGTAGTAAAGCCGGTTTCTCCGGATAGTAATTGGTCCAGTATGGGAGTGAAGGCAGTATTGAGGACTCTTAAATTCGGATTCGTCTCATCGTTTTCAGGTGGTCGTACATTGAGATCTTGATAGCCCTGCATCGGCAAGGCAATGGCGCTGCCATCCTGGTCAACCAGGAAAGAGTATCCGGTTTGCAGGATCTGACTGGTCTCAATATTTTCCTGGATAGCGCCCAGTGTGAGATCTAATCCTAAAACGCCGTATAAAATATTATCAACCCCATAGACCGGCACGGAGAAGGTTGTGATTAATCCCAATCCAGTCGCATCACGATAGACAGGCGCCCAATATGGTTCGCCAGTGCCTTCTTGATCGACCGATCCGATGTACCATGGGCGACCTGTGGATGCAAAATCTGGTGGTAGAACTTCACCAAGATTGATATTGGGAAAATAGCGCAGAACATTGTTTGGGGTAGAGAAGTAGATCGCCTCGATATTGGGGGCATTATCTATGGCTGAGGCAAATACGAAATCTAAATACGCGCCTTGTTCGATCTCCTTCAGGATGTCTGCGTTGATGGCGACAAAATTGGGGACAAACACGCTGGTGGTGTCACCTGCAAGATTGGCAAACTGGCCATCGTCGCCCAGTTGCATGTGTTCGTCTGCCGGCCAAAATTCCCCTTTAAAAGCTTGTGGATTTGCATACACCTGGGCGATGTAAGCAGCAATATTAAATCCGGCGGTCTGGTTTTTCTCCAGCAGCAAATCGTTCTCGCGTGCCTGAGAAAGATTCAATTGTGTTAGAAAGTTTTCGGCCTGCTCCAACAGGGCAGTGGCGCTGCTTTCTTCAGCAGTTGTTCCAATCCTGCGGGTTGTGTTAGCAGCCGCCACTGCCAAAAGCAGAACAGCCGCGCTGGATACAGCCAGCATATAAAAAAGCAGCCGGAAACGGATGGATTTTGATGGACGGTGAACTGATTGATCAGACATTCAGATTAGCTCCTGGTGTTTTCCCTCTGGTCATTTACAAAACCAGTTGAATGTCCGTCATTGCCTGGGTGCAACCGTATTTGAACTCGCGCAGCCTGGATTGCCTGGCCAATCTCCTGTACGGCAGTTTTCATTACATTCTCCAGGACCAGTGAGCTTTGTGCTTTCGATGCGATTTGACCGATCACTTGTTCATGGTAAGCATTGCGCTGCACAGTTTCTAGCAGCCGGGCATTTTCCAGGGCAAGCGCAATTTGATGGGCAGCACCCTCTAGCAGCTCTCGGTCTTGCCGAGTCCAGGGAGCTTGATTCTGATCTCGTTTGAGTTGTAACATGCCTAACTGCCAACCGCGTAACTCAATAGGAACTTCAACGAAATATGGATCGTCATTGGAGTCAGGCTCTATTGTGATGGCGTTGGCATGGGCGGGTTGCACCCCCAGCCGGTCATAGACATAAGTGATCGAACGCTCCTCCAGGCGTTCCTGCCAGGCCTGCCGTACCTGGGCGCCGTAAAGCGATTGCAGTTCGTTCAGTGCCTGGCGATTTTCATCAAAGAGCTGGGCGTTCTCAATGGCTAAAGCGATCTGATCAGCCAGCACTTGTAGAGTCTCGATGTCTTCGGCGTTGAAGGCCTCGATTTGGGGCGACTGCACATCCAGGACACCGATCACATGCTCACGTACCATCAAAGGCAGTGCCGCTTCCGAGCGTGTTTGAGGTAAATCAGGATTATCAAAATACACCGCATCCTGGCCCACATCCAGGGCGATGCGGCTTTCAGCTTTCTCTGCGACATACCCCACAATACCGGTCTGCCCGATGCGCAGCTTATGCCCGCGGCTTAGCATGCGCTGGCCACCTTCGGAAGAAGCCGCACGCAGTACAGCATACTCTCCGGCATCATCGATTAAAAAGATGCCCGTATGATAAAAGTTGAACCGTTCTGAGATCAGGTGTACGGTATGGTTCAACAAGCGCTCCAATTCGCGGATGGAGGCTGACTCGCGTGCAACTTCTGCGGTTACTTGAAGCTGAAGCGCCCTGCGCTGAACATCCTGTGTGCGCTCGCTTACGCGTTTCTCCAAATGAATAATTAATCCGCGCAACTGGGTGATCATATCGTTCATGCTGCGGGCCAGATTACCCAATTCATCTTCACTCTCGACCGGAACAGCACGAGATAAATTCCCCATTGTGATGCTTTTGGCTGTAGCAGTCATGGTGGAGATCGGGCGCAAGGCTAGCCGGATGGTGAATAAGACCAGCAGGCTGACAATCAATATGCAAAGGGCCACAAGCAGCCAGGTTGCCAGTTGCAGGAGGCGTACTGGTGCTAGAAATATGGCTTCAGGCTGTTGGTAAATTATGCCCCAATCCCGGGAGGTTCTGGACAAATAAGCTCGTTGTGTTTCACCGTTCGAATCATTAAATTGAATTGCTCCCAGGTCACCGTTTCGCAGCTCTACAACTGGTGGATAGCCGCTTAGATCGGCCCCCATGCTTGCAGTGCTTGAGCCTGTCTGGAGGATTACCCGGTTAGCGTTGTCGACAATATAGGCTTCACTCGCCTCGGTATGTAAAACCGGATTAAGCAGCTCCGAAAGTTTTGTCAGGGATAAGCTAAAGACTCCGATCCTTGAGAGCATCCCCTGCTGGTCGTTAACAGGCAGCGCTAATACCAGGGCTGGCGTTTTGTTGATTGGATGATCCCAGACCTCGGCGACCGACTCTGCACCATTGAAGAAATCTTTAAACCATGCCTGGTCGGTAACATCGAGCATCTGTGCAGGGCCGCTGGATGCGACTGCCATTCCAGTCATGTCAAATATGCCGGCTGAATCTATCCAGGGGTGCGTAGCCGTCAGCGTTTTAAGAGTCTCCTGAGTAGTTGAGTCCATGGTTCGCACTGCGTCCTGGTTCAGAATATCTTGCAAGGCGCGCATTTCACCATCTAACCATATCTCGATGGAGGTTTGCAGATTCAGGCTATGCAACTGCATCCGTTCCGTAGCATTTTGTTCGATCTTGTTGGCTGCTTGCGAAGTCAAAAAGCTGAGCACCGATACAAGAATCGGGATTGTGACAATCAGAGTCAATACTGTCAGGCGGATTTGTAACTGTCCGCGTTGAAAACGCCGTTCTGAAGCCATCTGCCGTAAGCTGGCATAGCTAAAAGAACCAGCCAGGGTTAGATTAGTGAGTAAAACTGGGGCGACGGGTAACAACCGGTCTCCAAATCCCAAGTACAGCACAATCCCGGTGAGCTGGGCGACAATCAACAGCCATCCCAACCGCCGTGCACTTGGAAATACCTGTGTATCAATTACTGACAGGTACAGCAAAGTAAGTAACAGCACAATACCGGTAGCGGTTATCGCTGTTGGCCAGATGATATCTGCCAGCGAGCCCTTTGTGAATTCAATCAGCGAGACAAAACCCCCCTGGTAGTTTATCGACTCAAGGCTCACCAGCCAGATACCCTGCCGGGTAATCAGGTCGAAGATAGTCGCTGCCAGAGGGATGGCTGCCAGCAGAAAACCGAGCCAGACCAGCCATTTCAGACGGCTGCGCTGCCAGTTTGGGCGGAGTAAGACAATACTGGCGCTCAATAACACCGGTTGGATCATCGGTATCGAGACTGCCAGCAAGGCTGCTGGAACCACAGCTTGTTGAACAGTCTCTGCGCCCAGCATCAGAGCTGAAGCTGTGCTGTTAATTGCCAATAAGTATACAAAACCAGCCAGATAACGATTCGCAGTATGCCAGAAGTTCATGGCCAGTACATAACTGGCAAGCATAAACTCCAGCAAAGCCATCGACCAGGCGATGATTTGGGTGGTCTGCTCGAAAGAGATTGGATTCAAGATGCCACCTCGCAGAAACCACTCATGCGTTTATTTCTCTCCTTTGAGCTGTATCACACCGCCAGAAGCGTTTAAAGCCTGGCCTAAATCTTTAAGTGCATTGTGAAGAATAGCGTCTGTATCCATGGATGCCCAGATACGAGACGAGATATGTGCTGCAATCCGGTCGCGCTCTGCCTGGCGTTGTGATTCTTGGAATAAGCGAATATTTTCCAGTGCTAAAGCGGCCTGCGTGGTTACACTGTTTACCAAAGCCTCTTGTGCATGGCTTAATCCACCCGGGCCAGTCTCCAAAGTCAGGCTACCAATCACTTGATCGCGTAACGTCAGTGGAATCTCAACAGAGCGGCTTTCCTCATCCTGCGCCGAATCTCCCACCTCGAAAGTGAATTCCAGATCTGTGACTTGCCCGTGTAGTTCTGACCAGGCCTTGGTCAGGTACTGCCCGTGCAGGGTCCGGATTTCTTCAAGGCTGCGCTGCACCTCGTTGAACAAACGTGTATTTTCGAGGGCAGTACCCAGGCTGTTGGCGATGCCTTCCAGGACGGTAATGTCTGCGATATCAAAAGCTTCAGGCTGTTCGGACTGGATAGATATTGCACCCAGCACTTGCTCCCCGACCAGGATTGGAAGAGCCATTTCAGAACGTGTGGCTGGCAAGAAGGGATTATTGAACCGCACCGCCTCCTGTCCAACATCCAGAGCAATTCTCGGCTTTCGATTGGCGGTTGCCCAACCAATCATCGAATCTCCACCGACCAGCAGCCGGTGGTCGCGGGCCAACATTTGTTGCCCGGCTTCACCACTACCCGCTTTAAGCACAGCGTATTCAGCATGCTCATCCAACAAGAATACACCGACATAATAAAGGTCAAAACGCTCTGTAACCAATGCCACAACCTGGTTTAACAGATCCTGACTGTTGGTTAAGTCTGAGATTGCCCGGCTGATATCGGCGGCGGTACGGATCTGGAGGAAGCGTCGTTCCAGGTCTCGGGTACGCAGCTCGACTTGATTCTCCAGGTCTGCCTGGCGCACTTCTAACTGCCGGGACAGGTCACGGGTCTGCTCAACGCTGCGCTCAAGACCTCGCACCAGACCCGCTTGTGTCAGTGTGGATACAGTACCCATCATCAGAAAAGTGAACGCGCCGGTAATCCAGAACCCTGGATCAGTTGCTGTTGTCAAAATCTCGGCCTCAGACAGAGCTAGCCTGCCAGTGGAGATCAACCACCCTGTGAGCAGAATCGAGCCAATGGAGATGGCAATCGAGGCCAGTCCCGCCCGCGCTCCTGCCAGAATGCTGGCAATAATCGGCAGGGTAAACAGGAATATTCTTCCCGTACCGGCCAACCCATTGACCAGTAAGCTGGCAAGGCCCATACCGTAGATAATCATCAATAAGCTGGCTGTGCGAACCCAGTAGGGTAGGCGACGCATCAGCGTAATCGCCAACAACCAGGTATAGGCGACACTGGCTGCCAGGATAATATTCCACTGACCTATGCGGCTTTCGAAGATGACTGCGATGATGAATGCAATCGTCGCCACGATGCTGGTGCCATTTAGCATCCGGTTCAGGATTTCTCTACGCAGCCCTTCCAGTTCGCTGATAACCCTTTCGCTAGTGGATGGAACTGGTAATGGCGTAAGGCGCGCCTGGCTTTCAGGTACCATGTTCTACCTCCCTGGATTCGCCTGGGAGATGGTTATCAGACGCTTTACGCCCATTCCCGCCACCATTTTCAGCAGCCTGACTGCCATGAGCATCCGATTGCGCCGGCCGAATAACAATCCTGGCCTTGCGCACCTGCAGGGCATGGCTAAGTTCGGTGGTCGTGGTAGCCAGGATCTCTGGAATACTCATCGAGCGGCGAATATTGCTGGTAATCTGGTTGAGCAAGCTCTCTGCATCCGCACGCTGGCGCGTGGCTTCCAGCAAAGTGGTATTACGAATGATCACCGCTACCTGGGTTGCCAGGGTACTGAAGAAAAGCTCATCCTCGAGCGAGAAACGCTGGCTCGCATGGACATCTTGCACGGTCATGACTCCAATCGCCTCGCCTGCAACAATCATGGGAACACCTAACCAGGAAAAAGCCTCCTTGCCAAAAATGACGGTGCTGCCTGCAGGTAGGGCGCCCCAATCCTCCGGTGAAACTAATCGCAATGGTTTGCGCGAGCTGATCACCAGCGATGTCAGACCTTGCCCGAAGGGAATCGATGGAACTTGTAGGCGCTGCCCCTCTTCAAAGGCGTATGGGACTCGAATTTGACGCTTCTCAGCATCCAATAGAGCCAATAGAAAATCTACCTCTCCAAATATTTCTTTGACATGCTGATGAATTATGCTGTAAAGAGACTCCAGGTTCGTCTGTTGGGCAACTTCACGACTGAGATTGTTCAAAATCTCCATCTCATTCAGTCGTTTTTGTGTTATGTCCAGAGCCCTTACTTTCTCCAGGCTGTTAGTCATCAGTTCGATAAGATTGCTGTACGGCTGCAGGTGCAGGTGAGAAAACCGCAAGCCTGCGCGCGCGTCTTCCTCGTTCGTGCCCAGGAGCAGCAAGGCATGCAATTGTCCTGTACGTCTCACAGGGAGCATCGCCAGGGTGCTGTGTCTGAATGTCCGTAACCACTCGACCACATCTGCAGGTAGATCGGTTTGTTTTTGATTGAGTTGATAAATGAGTGCACCGCTGCCGGGTAACAGGTGGTTCAACCGCTGTGGATCAATTGTTGAGTTTGCTGGTAATGATGCCTGATCCGCTGTTGTGTTGGACCAGATCTGGTCGAACTGAGTTCCATTCACAACCAGAAAGGCTGAACTGTAAGGTGTATTATGTAGCGCCTGTTCTGCCAGCTCATATATCTCGGTCTCGGTGCCAGCCTGTGCGATTTGGTGGCTAACCTGATAGAGCAGGTTAGTCTCCTGCAAGTTAATCTGAGTCGCCTCCAATAAATAAAAGTTTTGCAGCGCCGGGCTGATCTGGTTGGCAAGGTTTTGCAGTTCTTGAATGGTATCCTCGTTCAGGTGGGTGGGTCGGTTGGACTGGACAACCAATATACCCAGTACCTTGCCAGCATGCAGGATGGGAATTCCGGCCTCAGCACGCACGTCCGGCGCCAGGTCCCTTCGTTCCATCGCTCCAAATGCGCCTTGCCCGATCAAATCCACTTTTGAACTACCGGTCATCGCCACCCATCCCACCAGGGAGAGTGGTTCGACTTTTATCCGCATGCCACGCAAGCGCGGCTCCATTTCCGCTGGCGCGGTTACCTGGCGCAGGATCGCAAATTCGCTGCCTTCATCCAACAGATAGACTGCCGCAAATGGATATCCAAAGCGTTTGGCTAACAACGTGACAGTCTGGAGTAATAGCTCGTCCAGGTCCGTTGCTGTGATGGTTACCTGCCCAATTTCGCCAGATGCTTGCAGCTGTCGGGTGCGTTCCTCGACTTTTGTTTCCAAAGACTGGTAAAGGAGCGAGAGATCAGCCGCCATTTTATTGAACGAATCAGCCAATAAACCGACCTCGTCATCGCGTTTTACAGCAGCGCGTTCGTCCCAATTGCCGGCAGAAAATTTGGTTACACTTGCAGCCAGCTGGGTAAGAGGACGGACCAGGTAGCGCGTGGCTTGCCAGACGATAATTATTAGTATGAGCGCTGTGACCAGGAACAGGATTGTTCCAAAAGCTACCAATGTATTTAGCTGTTGGTAGACGCTTACCTGGGGGATCTCTGCCAACCAACCAATTTGCAGATCAGGCAGCCAGCTGTATGCGGCAATCACAGGGCGGTTTTGAAACGAGAGCAGTTCTTTCACGCCATTCTTCAGGGGTTGTCCGTTGGCATACTCCAGGAAAAAATTCAGATCATCGTTAGGCTCGAATATGATCAATTTTTCAAAACTATCTGGATAGGGGTTAACGCCAAAAAACTTACGATCCGAAGATACGAAATAATGCTCGTCTGTAAAAAATGCTGCCCGCTGCACCAGCGCGCTGAGTACAGCCGGCTCACTGATACCGAGGATCGTGGCAACCTGATTGCCATCTGAATCCAGATAAGGGATTGTGGTGACAATGACCAGGTTCTGATCATAGAGTGGCTGAAAATTCGTCACCGCACGACTGCTGGTTTGCCTGGTTTGAGGAGAGAATCCGCTGGTGGAGGTGATCCTCTGGCCCTCCCACTGCCGGTTTGTTGATATATGAATAATCCCTTCAGGATTAATCACAACAAATTGGTTAAAGATAGGTTTGGGCTGATTGACAGTTTGGAGTTGGTCGAAGAATTGGTTGCGGGCGCTCACATATTCAGCCTGATTGCGATCTGTAATCGCCAGGGCAGTATGCATCGGTTCAATTACATCTGCATCTGACAGCGTTCGCGCTAGAAGCTGTCGCCCAGCCGTGATTTCATCTACGATTCGATTGCCCTGTACTGTTGAAACAGTCGTTAGGAGGGAAAAAACCTGTTCGCGAAGTAACTGGCGTGTACGTACATAAGCTGTACTTCCTAGTAAGAACAGCGGCGCCAGAGTAAGCAGCAGCAGAATCAGCAGGGTGTTACGTGCTAATCGCCCGCGAAATAGCCTCTCATTTGGGATGTTACCGCTAAGCACGAGAGCCTCTCCTTAAATCCAAATAGTCTATCTAGACGATTATCAATCTGCATGTTGTGATTGGGAGGCATTATTAACAGAAGTGCAAGCGTTTCTTACAACTCGTTAAGTTCCCAAACCGGTTCACCAATTAGAATTCGGCGGATTTGCTCTGGAAAGCGATCGGGGTCGAGGGGCTTGCCGATAAATCCATCAAATTTTGCTTCACGCGCTTTACGGATTTCTTCCTGACTTGCTTCGGCGGTTACAGCTACGACGAGACTGGTTTTCATGCTCTCGGAGGCACGGATTTTTCGCAACGCCGAGTACCCGTCTTCGTAGGGCAGGCGGATATCCATCAGGATGAGATCCAACCTTGGAAGGGTGTCCGCATATTCAACGACCTCATAGCCAGAAGTCTTCCATTCACAATGGATGCCCATAAATCCCAACAACCGAGCGATGAGGACGAAATTGGCGACATTGTCCTCAACCACAAGCACGGTTTTGTTGGCGGGTAGTTGTGTACTGTGAGGCGTTTCCAAGTCAGATTATCCTTTACACTCTGCAGACGTTTAAAATCAACTGATAAGAAAAAATGTACTGGCTCTATAAGAAGCGGGTAATTTGTGTGGGCAGCACATCCACATCAATTGGCTTTTGGATATAACCGTCACAGCCGGCTTCGATGGTTCTTTCTCGATCGCCGCGCATCACATTGGCTGTTATGGCAATAATTGGAACGCTTTCCATTCCCGGCATGGATTTAATGCGTGTGGTCAGCGTATAACCGTCAATATCCGGCATATTGATGTCCATTAAGATCAGGTCCGGGGTGGCTGACTCGATGACCGACAAGGCATGTGTCGCATCGCGCGCCTCCAATACATTGTAGCCCTCAGCCTGAAGCACGCGCCTGACCAGGGTGCGATTATCCTGGTTATCTTCAACATATAAAATCGTGGCAGGGGTGGACATGGGTAGTCTCTTACATCACCTTTTTAACCAGTTAAAATTTGATTTCATACATACTATACAATAGAATGTGCATTTTGTCTGGTTTATCCTTTTACAGTTTTGTAAGAATCTAAAAAGCCTGCCGAGACCAGCAGGCTTATCCTGAGCGGGCAGTGGGACTCGAACCCACGACATTCACCTTGGGAAGGTGACGTTCTACCACTGAACTATGCCCGCAGAAGTGCGTGAATTCTACCGCGGGTATGCGCTCGCGTCAAGTTTTGGGTCTGGCTCCTACGCGCCAAAATTTCCAGATCGGAGAATGTTATAATAATTCTTGAGATCACGAATGCCTGTATTATGACCATATCGGGAAGTTTCTCCACCTATGCCTGAAACGAATGAACTCAGTGAGCGCGAACTTGAGATCTTAAGGCTGGTTGCCACTGGCGCCAGCAACAAAGAGATCGCACAAAAGTTGTTTATCAGCGCCAACACGGTCAAGGTACACATGCGCAATATATTTGCGAAGATAGGGGCAGCTTCGCGCACCGAGGCTGCCATGTTTGCGGCGGGCATTGGTTTGGTGGAAGGTATCGCTCCAGTTCAGGAAGAAGATATGGTGGAGAATCCTGTAGTAGAGCCTGTGCTTAGGCTTGAGGAGCTGCCGGTTCCGGTAATTGTCCCTGGCCGGCGTTTATCACCGGTCTGGATTGGGGTGGTGGGTGTAGTCCTGATCGTTTTCGCTATCAGCATGCCGAATTTATTGCGTTTGAACGCCTCTCCCTCAGTGACGACGCCTGACGCGAATCCCTTATTGAGCGAAGAGACTGTCAAATGGCAGACAAAAGCTCCGCTCCCTGTAGCTCGATCAGGCCTGGCACTGGCAGTGTCTGAAGATCGCATATACGCCATTGGCGGGGAGGCTTCCTACGGGGTTGTGGGTGATGTGACCTATTATGATGCGGAAGCAGATCAATGGGCCGCTGCTGCCACCAAACCCACCCCGGTAACGGATATCCAGGCAGCTCTCCTGGGGGGGCGCATCTACGTGCCGGGAGGCGAAACCTCCAAGGGCAGTATCAGTGCTGAGTTAGCGATTTATGATCCGCGCGATGATACCTGGTCACTTGGTGCAGCTCTACCCGAGCCACGCAGCGCTTATGGTTTGGTGGCCTTCGAAGGCAACCTGTATCTTTTTGGCGGCTGGGATGGAGACGAGTTTGTACCTTCTGTATTCGAATATGATCCGGACCAGGATCACTGGACGGTTCGCAAGAACTTACCCAATCCAATTGGCTATCCAGGCGCCGTAGTAGCCAGTGGCCGGATATTTATTATCGGTGGGTTTAATGGGACTGACCCAATCAGCGATACCCTCCAATACACACCCGATCCATCCAACCCTGAAGGGGATAACTGGCGCGAATTGCAGCCTTTACCCCAGGGGCGCTATGCGATGGGGGTCGCCAGTGTTGCGGATATCATCTATGTTGTCGGCGGGATCAGTGATCAGGACGAATTGTCCTACCTTGAATATTTTCTACCGCTGAATCGTTGGGTGCCATTCGATCCTGTGGAGCAGACGGTGTGGTCTTATGGGGCGATGACCCTTTTGGGAACCAATCTGCATATTCTAGGTGGGATGCAAGGTGAGGAACTATATTTCCAACATCTGTCATACCGGGCGTTGTATATTATTAATATGCCGGTAGTGCGATAGCCCTCCGATAGTCCTCCGATAGCCATCCGATGGCCCTCCAATAGCCATCCGATGGCCCTCCAATAGCCCATTGAAAGCATTTTTTAATATTATGGGTTCTCCTGTATAGCTTTCAGCACCTTAATTTCGCTTTTTAGGCTGGTAACCCAGGCGCTTCCAATCTGATTGTAGCCCTCAGCATGAAAATGTAATCCATCTTTGGCATAATAGTTATTCGGAAATGTAGCCACCATTTGATCCAGATATGGACCAGGCTGAACTGCATTGACCCATATCATCAAATTATCTTGCTGGATAACCGTTTGGCCGAAATCGACCCAACCCTTCTCATTGGAGAGATAGCCATTATCTCGGATCAGGTGGTCTATTTTTTGATTAAACCGATCAATCAATTGGTTGGTTTCTTGAAGTTCTGATTCAGATATAAAACTACCAATCCTTACGTGGGGAATATGTGCAAGATAGATTAGTTTTTGATATTTGATGATATTTTCCAGTATCTGGCCAATATTCTGCTCATATTTGTCCACAGAAATTGGGTCTTTCCCAATTTTTTCCGCAAAAATATCAGCTCCTATCAAAAAAAGGACGACCGAGTTTGCTCGGTTTTCTAACGTTTCAACAAGAACAGGATGGAAAAGTAAGTCTTCCAACCATTCATCCGAATTTGAGCCAGCCACAGCCGTGCTCAGAGTTGGCATCTCCGGTGGTGGTTGGCAGTAATCCACTTTTCTTCCGCGCACAACCTGGCTGTAAAAGGGGGTTTTCATACTATCTCCCCGATCCAAATTGGCTGTCGTCAGAATTCCAATCTCGGATGCCAATTGCTCAACATAAGGCCAACGGTGGTTGCAGATATCATCATAGGTATCTCTGCCCGACATGGTGCTACCATAACTTAAGCTGTCACCAACAACGATATAACGCCCACCTTCAGGAATATTGACCGTGACTTGACCATCCCCTCTTTGGTAGATATTGATATCCAATTCAAGAATGTTTGGGGTGGATGTCCTTTCCATTAAAGGAAGGGGTGTATTAGAAGCTGTAACACTCGGCTCGGGTTGTGTTGTGTGGGGTTCGGTTAAGGAGACTGTTTGGGTAGCTGTGGCGCCAAATGGAGTCTCAAGTGGTAATATAAGAGAAGCGTCCCTATCTATCTTGGGAAATTGACAGGCCAGTACTGTGAATAACAACAGGCTGAGATTCATACTTATCTTAAGATACAGCAGTTTTTTGTGTGCTATCATTGGTTCTCGCTTATTCGCCCGTCGACGTATAAATAAAATGGGATTGGCTTCTTAACTGCCTCGAAGTAGCTTGATACAAGTATAATACAGCGAGTGAACTTGAAGCCTGGAGGCATTTAGATGAAATATTTTTCGAGAATTCTGCTCAGTGCAGTACTGCTCATTCTTCTAGGGTTAACTGCATGTTCTGGCCTGAATCCAGATAATCCAGATGTCACATCGATGCCTGACCCAACTGAAATTATCGCGCCTTCTGAATCCGAGGGTGTTTTGACAGGGGTCCTTGTAGCCCCTGGTAGTACGGATGCTGTTGGGAAACCTTACGCAGATATTCGCTTGTATTTGGGAATTCTATTGGTTTCAGATGATGGCAAGACTACCTTGGCGCGAGTAAATGAGATGACTGCGCCGGTAACCCGAACAGATTCAAATGGTCGCTTTGTTTTTTCAGGATTAGAACCGCGCGAATATATACTTGTGGTTCAGGTACCACCTAACAACTTGATCAAACTAAACGATCCTACAACTGGAAAAGATATGGTGTTGACAGTGGAAGGCGGCAAAATCACCGATATTGGCACAATGGAGCATGACCTGCCCTGGTTTATCACCCCCACACCTTAGTCCTTAACAGCCAATTTTGATACATTTGCAGCCCGCGTGCCCCTGTGACGATAAGCCTATTCACCAGGGGCAGCGGAATTTTTAGATTCGACACTTGCTCCCAGAGATTGGCTGGCAGGAATTGAGCACCCAATAGAATGGTTACGTAAAGAAATAATACCAGACTGAGGGCAATAACCTGAATAAAAAGTTTTTCTGGAAGTACAAAAAAAGGCGTGCACAACAATCCTGCGGTGGCAATTAATTGCATATTTTGTTTGAAAGCAACTCGGGTGGGAAATTGAAAGAATTTTGCTACCAGGAATAATGCAATCGCATAGGTAACAATCTGGCCTATACTGTCGCTTATGGCGGCACCAAAGGCTTGCATTGGCCTGATAAACAACATGTATGGGATAACAGTGCTAACAATCAAAGCACTATTCAAGTAAAGAATGCCAATCGTGCGCTCATTGATCAGAAATAGCGCATGCAGTGTGGCAGTTGCCCCCCAGAAAACCATCCCAATTATCAGCATTCTAAAAACGGGGATTGCTTCTGCATATTCATTGCTTCCTAAAAATTGAATCATCCACGGCGCAATTGCAGATAGGATGATAGCAATCATGGTAGCGGCGATTAATTGATATTTTAATAAGCCTAAAGTAGCTTGATTCTTCTGCTGCAGGTTTTGAGGTTCTGATCTGTCAGGATTAGTTGATGCGATTACCGGAACACTGGCTAATGGTGCCTGGCTGAGCAGGCTCTGGATACGCTCAGTTGCTAAACGAGCCACACTGTAGTAACCAACTGCTGTTGCTGAAGCGAGTCGCCCCAGGAAAAGTTTCCCAATTTCCCGGCCGAAGATTTCGGTCAGGCGAGCGCCATATAGTGGTAATGCGTATTCCCCTGCTCGTTTCAGGAGTTCACGTCGTGAAAAAGTTTCTGTTGATCGAGGTCGAGAGCGCAGCAGTCTCGTTAATAATATCCAGTATGTCGAAGCTGCTATCATGTCAGCAAGTGCTAAGGCAAGTATCCCATCTGCGGGATGAATGCGGTTGGATGAAAAATAAATTAGCAGACTTACTTCTATAATTCTACGAATCGTAATCGTAAACGTACGATATTGCGGCTGGAGCACGCCTAAAGCTGTAGCTGCTCCTACTTCTGTCAATGCTGCAAACAGGATGGAGATACATCCGATCCGGATCATCTCGATCAACTCGGGTATTTTTAAAATACTGGAGATTAGCGGGCTGAATCCGAACAGAGCAGTGGAGAAGAGGATAATCTCCAG